>NPIF01000786.1_pt1 | contig 32046 bp, 31 predicted proteins | sample 8637461 | NCBI WGS metagenome assembly NPIF01 (sample SAMN07420641, study PRJNA396082) | bioreactor metagenome | isolation source: sample BR12 brine-fed electro-methanogenic bioreactor BR | place: Japan: Kochi | collected 2016-12-09
TTTTACCTTTCGGCGTCACTGGATTCCAAGTATCTGCACAGGGTCCGCCAGGGTCATCTCCGCGCCCTGGTAGCCCGCAACAAGCTTCCCGACGGCTTTTACGCGTCGTCCCTCAAGAAGCTCGAGGTCCGTGAAACGGGGCGCGTCTCCCTTGTATACAACAAAACGCGCCAAGCCTTTTGCAGAAATAAGGGAATATCTTATCCTGGATTCCCTTATTTCCTCCACGACCAGTTCAAGGGTGATAAAATGCCCCACCAAAGCAGGCAACTCCGCCCATGCCTGCGAAGCCGAAAAGACCCTTTTCGCGGCCGGTTTCCAAAAACCTCTTTCTTCAAGACGAGCCTCTCTGAAAGCCTCTATGATGAGGTTCGTGTAACGGACGTTCGGTGCCAGGGTAAAGGGCATGGCGTAACCGAGCCGAGCGAGCTCGGCGTTTACCAAAAAATGTGCATTCCCTTCGCGAACCCATACCCAGGCCAGCATACGGCCGTAGCGGTCGACGGTCTGAACGTCTCTTTCGAGGAGGACTTCCCTTCCCATAACAAGCGCGGCGTTCGCGGCTCGGGCTTCTTTGCCGAACTCCTCTTCTCCCCTGGAAGGGTGATGAAGTTCCGGAGTGTCGATCCCCAGGTAGCGTACCGTGGCCCGTTCCCCCGATTCGAAGAGGACCTTGACCGTGTCGCCGTCGATGACCTCTGTCACTTGTGCCCGAGAAATATCCTGGGCCGCAAGGGCAAGATAAACAGGCAGGCAGAGTAAAAGTGCAAGACAGCCCGCCGATCTCAGAAAGAAACGGCGGGCCCTTGTACGAGCTTTCACGGGATCCCTTTCTTTATTCGGGGCAGAACCTCGGCGGCTCGCCTTCCGTCGGCGGTTTCCGGTGGAAGGTCATGCCCTCGGGAATGAGCAATACCGCTTCCAGGGTGTTGTGGACCGTGGCCGAGAAAAGGTGGCCTCCCAGGGCGTCCATGTTCCGTGCGGAAAGCGCCACGTGGGGGTGGATGAATACATCGCCTTCGGGCTTTACGTTTACGGTGCCGCTCAGCGACAAGAGCTCGTGGGGAGCGTCGAATGCTTGTTTTTCGTACCCCTCAGGGCCCAGCCACCCTATGGTAAAGTCCCTGAGCATGCCGATTGCAGACAGAATGACCGCCGAATGTATACCATGTTCCTCGAGGGTACGCTTGAAAAGTGGAAACAAGTCGTCCCCGTCGTCGAAGCGAAGCGCCGCCAGCTGCTGCTTTCGTGTTAGATGAACAACCATGAAATTCACCTCCATATTACCTAAAATACCACCATTTCGCTCATTGGAAAATCGGGGATCCGGTATCGAAATCGGGTCCGTTTTCGTGCGAAGAACCTTTCGGAATGCTATTATACCGTTGACGAGGTTCATGCGGAGGGTGGTGGCAGGCATTTCCCCTGACGATCAAATTCTTTTCGAGGACATAGCCGGAGAAATCGCGAGAAACCGCGACGCCCTTGATGCCTACGCTCACATCCTTGCCGCAGGTAACCGTTCCGCCCGACTGACGGGCCCGAGCGACCCCGACGTAATATGGGAAGAGCACATACTGGATTGCGCCTTTTCATTGCCCTGCGCGCCCGAGACCGGCCTTGCCGTCGACGTGGGCAGCGGGGGAGGGCTCCCGGGCATCGTCTGGGCGATATGCCGCCCCCGTCTCACGGTGGTGCTTCTGGAAAGCGTCAGGAAAAAATGCGCAGCCCTGTCCGAAATGGCACGCGAACTGGGGCTGGAAAACATAGTCGTAGAATGCGAACGCTCGGAAATTCTGGCATCTTCACGCCGGGAGAATTTTACGTCAGCCGTGAGCAGGGCCGTCGGGCATCTCGGTGTAGCGGCCGAATACATGTCCCCCCTGGTGACACCCGGCGGTCGTCTGGTCTGCTTCAAGGGACCCAGGCTTCATGAAGAACTGGCGGAAATCGGGCCCCGGTGGGACCTTTTGGGGCTGGATTTTCCCTCGATACGCCCGTACAGCCACAAGGACAAAAAACTTTATCTTGTCCTGTGGAATAAATCCGCACATTGTCCGGATCGGTTCCCGCGCAGGCCAGGCCGGGCACAGAAGCAGCACTGGTGGAGGTGACCCCTGTTGAAAACCGTCGCTGTAGCGAACCAGAAGGGAGGCGTCGGCAAGACTACCTGTTGCGTCAATCTTGCCGCCGAGCTGGGAAGACGGGGCTGGAAGGTACTTCTCATGGACATAGACCCCCAGGGAAACAGCACCTGCGCCATGGGAATGGACGCCAAGAGCCTGAAAAAGAACATGTATCACCTGCTCCTCGACAAGGCCAAACCTTCCGAAGTGGTCTTCGAGACTCCCTGGGAGGGCGTATGGCTGGTCCCGGCGACGCTCGACCTCGCGGGGGCCGAGGTGGAACTGGCGGGCATCATGAGCCGGGAAACCCGGCTTGCCAGGCACCGTAACGCCTTCAGGGATTTCGACATAGCCTTCATCGATTGCCCGCCTTCGCTTGGGCTTTTGACGGTCAACGCCCTGGTTGCGTCGGACAGCCTCCTGGTCCCCATCCAGTGCGAGTATTTCGCCCTCGAGGGCGTGGGGCAGCTCATGCGGACGGTTACGCTGGTGCGCCGCTACCTGAACGAGGAAATAGAACTGGACGGAGTGGTGCTCACCATGTACGACTCGCGGACGAACCTCGCCAAAGAGGTCGCCGAAGAAGTGAAGGCGCAGTTCAAAAAGGCCCTCTTCGAGACCATAATCCCCAGGAACATCAGGCTCTCCGAGGCCCCGAGCTTCGGGAAGCCCATATACTATTACGACCCGTCCAGCGCGGGGGCGAAGGCCTTCAGGGACCTGGCCGAGGAGGTTGCAGGGCGATGGCTCGGAAAAAGGCTCTAGGCAGGGGGCTCGGGGCCCTTATACCGGGAGGTCCGCTCGCTCGGGATGGCACCGATGAAACCACAGCCCAAAACGTGCGCGAGATAGAGATTTCCAGGCTGTCGCCGAACCCCTACCAGCCCAGGAAGTCCTTCGATGGGGAGGGGCTCAAATCCCTGGCCGATTCCATCCGCGAGCACGGTGTGGTGCAGCCCGTTTTGGCGAGGAGAGTCGACGGCCGCTACGAGATAGTCGCCGGAGAGAGACGCTGGCGCGCCGCGGAAATGGCCGGCCTCGAGAAGATCCCCGTAAAGGTCATCGAGGCCGACGACAACACCGTAATGGAAATCTCCCTGGTGGAAAACCTGCAGAGGGAGGACCTTTCGCCCCTTGAGGCCGCCTGGGGCATCGAGGAACTCATCTCGCGCTTTTCCCTGACCCAGGAACAGGCCGCGAAGAGGCTGGGTTGGAGCAGGGTGGCGGTGACAAACACGCTCAGGCTTCTTCAGTTGCCCGAGGCGGTGCTGGGGATGCTCCATTCCGGGGACCTTTCCGAGGGCCACGCCAGGGTGCTTTTGGGCCTTGAAAACGACGAGGACAGGCTTCACCTGGCCCGTCTCGCCGCTGAAAAAAAGCTCACCGTGCGTGAATTGGAGTATGCCGTCCGGAGGATGAATTCCGGCTCGCAGACGGGCAGGACGCGCAATAAAGCCGCCCCCGGCCTGAGCGAACCGGCCCGCCGGTTCAGCGAGCGCTGGGGCGTCTCTGTGAGGCTTTCGGGGAAACCCTCGAAGCTCCGCGTTGTCCTCGACGGCCTCAACGAGCAGCAGACCAGCGAGCTTTTCAGGCTTCTCGATGACCATGGCGAACGCCTATTCCCCAAGAAGTAAAAAATTTGCCCTTTTCGGGGGTTTGTAAGACATTGAAAAAGATATACGAGGACTTTCTGGCTTTCGGAAGGGTCATATCGGCGGCGCTTCTTTTGTGCGGCTTCGTCGTGCTGGGCCTTCTGCTTGGAAGAAAACTGGAAGCCAAGGGGCAACCGGAATGGGTCGTCCCGTTCATGGTCATCCTGGGAGGGGTCCTGGGGGCCTGGCAGGCCTGGATTTTCCTTCGCGAGAGCTGGAAGAAACGTTGAGAAAACAAAACAACGGGAGGCACAGCATGGAACACCTTTTCGCGCCCTGGCGCATGGCTTACATAGCCGGCGCCGACAAGCAGGAGGGCTGTATATTCTGCGACTTCCCGGCGGAGCAAAACGACGAGAAACGCCTCATCCTGGTCCGCAAGGAACAGGTATTCGTCATGTTCAACGCCTTTCCCTACAACCCGGGGCACCTCATGGTCGCCCCCTACCGCCACGTGGCCGGGTACGAGGACCTCACCGAAGAGGAGCTCCTCGAGATGCACGTTACGGCCCAAAAGTGCATACGACTTATAAAATCCCTCATGAAGCCCCAGGGGTTCAACCTGGGCGTAAACATTGGAAAAACCGCCGGGGCCGGGTTCGCCGGTCATGTCCACCTGCACCTGGTTCCGCGCTGGGATGGAGACACCAACTTCATGCCAGTTACAGCGGGGGTGCGTGTCCTTCCAGAATCCCTGGAGGAGACCTACGGGAAGTTCAAAAAAGCCTGGGAAGACCATGAATGAAAATGACCTGGTAACCGAACCCGCCCGCGCCGCGGTGGTGGAAATAAAGGAACGCCGGTCCCGTTTCATAGCCTCCCTCGACGTCGCAAAAAGCGAGGATGAAGCCAGGGAGTTCATCCGGGCCACGAGCCAGAACCATGCCGAGGCCAATCACAACTGCTGGGCCTACAGGGTAGGCGCGCCGAAGGCCACGGAATATTTTTCCGACGCGGGCGAACCCTCGGGAACGGCGGGAAAACCCATCCTGGGGGCCATACGTAAGGCGGGCCTTGACAATACGGTGATTGTGGTCACCAGGTATTTCGGCGGAATAAAGCTTGGCGTCAGGGGTTTGATAGAAGCCTACGGCAAGTGCGCGTCACTGGCCATAGAACAAGCGGGGACGACAAAAAAGCGCCTCGCCCGCATTGCGCGGATAGTGGTGCCCTATGAACATCAGAAAACGTTACTGTCCCGTCTTAAGGAAATAGAAGTCGACATCGAATCACTAAAAGCCGGATACGACGTGGCGGTTACACTGGACGTGCCTGTGCCCCTTTCCCTGCAGCATGCCGCTGAAGAGCTCTTCGAGAGCTTCGCGGGGCAGGGGCTGGTGTCTTCGTGGAAGTGGAGTGGACCGGGTAGCTAGCAATTCAAAAAACGGAGGGAAACCAAATGGTTATCGGTGAATTCGAGGATTTCTACAGGAAGCTCAGGCATCCCGTCTGCCGGAGCCTGCTGCGAGACGTCACGCCCGAGGAGCTGGCGGCTCTTGCCGCTCACGAGGCCGTCCCCAACAACCAGGGATCGCCGCTTTACGTGACCCGTATAAGATCGAGGAGCGCCGCTTTCACGGAAATAGCCTACGAGTTCGACGAGCAACTGCTCTTTCTGCTGGAACAGGTCTGGGACTACCTCAGGTGGCAGCAAATGATAAGGATCACAGGCAGGATAGGCAGCCACGACAAGCAACCCCTGAGGGCAAACCTGTACGTGACCCGCAGGTACGCGCGTATTGCCCAGATGTACGCCATGAATTTCTCCACCGAGGCCGACCAGGACACCGCCGACATCGTCACCGTAACCGTCCCCGAGTGGCACCAGAGAAAGATCATAGTTATGCCCCGCCACAACGTGACTTACATCCTCGGAAGCGATTACTACGGCGAGACGAAGATGGCAACCCTGCGTCTTGCAATGCACATGGCCCGAGAGGAGATGAACGGCCTGGGACTTCACGCGGGAAGCAAGATAGTCAGGGTAAAAACAGGCAAGGGGCTCGAGGAAAAGGGCGTTCTCGTCTTTGGGCTTTCGGGGACGGGAAAGACCACCATCACCACCGCCGACCACGGACTGAAAGACCCTGAAGGGGTGGAAGTGCTGCAGGACGACATCAACTTGCTCCTTGCCGACGGGATGGCCCTGGGGTCGGAAAACAATTTTTACATAAAGACCGATAACGTGACGAAGCAGCCGCCCCTTCTGGCAGCCGCCAGGCGGCCTGAGGCCATAATCGAAAACTGTTGGGTCAACGACGACGGAGACATCGACTTCGACAACCATGCCCTTACCACCAATGGCCGCGCGGTGGTGCCCAGGAAGGCCATACCCAACACCACCGACCGCATAGACCTCGACCACGTGGATGCCCTGCTTTTCAACATGCGCCGCTACGACACGCCGCCCATATGTCGCCTGGTATCGCCCGAACAGGCCGCCGCTTTCTACATGCTTGGCGAATCCACCATAACCAGCGCCGACGATCCCTCGAGGGTAGGGCAGGCTAAAAGAGTGGTGGGCTTCGACCCTTTCATCGTCGACAGGCCACACGTAAACGGCAACAGGCTGCTCAGGATTCTCAGGGACAACCCCGGCATCAGGTGCTACATAGTGAACACAGGGAGGATAGGCGGCAGGGACGGAGTCAACATGACGCCGGAGGTCACCTTCGCGGCCATAAGGGGAGCCCTCACGGAGAATATCAAATGGAAGTACGACGACATCCTGGGATGCGAGATACCAGAGACGCTTGAAATAGAAAACCCGGAGCAGTACCATCCCTACACCCACTACACCAGGAGCGAGTACGCTCAAATGATCGGCGCCCTCCGGAAGGAGCGCCGGGAATATCTGGCGGGCTTCAGCGGACTTGCGGCGGAGATCGTCGACGCCGTGTAGCGCAATGCCCCAAACGGGCGGACAGAGACGATACTCGAAAAAACCGAGGCCGGGCGAAAGAGCGGGCAAGCCTTTCGCCCGGCATTATTTTCAGGTTCGGGCCGTGAGGGATGTTTCCAAAGTCTGCGCCTTCAGGTTCCCCTTGTGGCAAATGAAGAAAGGGATATAATAGGCCCAAATCGTCAACCATATATAAAACAGGTTGACAAAGGAGGCCTCTACATGAAAATACCCATCAGGACAATGACCCTCGCGGCGCTTTTTGCCGTACTCACCGCCGTGGGAGCCTTTATCCGCATTCCCTTTCCCCTGGTCCCCATGACTCTTCAGACCCTTTTCGTGTATCTTTCGGGCACCCTTTTGGGTTCCCGCGGGGGAGCCCTTTCCCAGGTCCTCTACGTGGGAATGGGGCTTGTGGGGCTGCCCGTTTTTACCGGCGGGGGAGGGCCGCAATTTGTACTTCATCCCACCTTCGGTTTCCTCGTCGGCTTCATAGCGGGATCCTTCGTCATTGGCTACGTACTCGAAAGAGTGAAAAAGGTCTCTTTCCTGACATGTTTTGCCGCCTGCGCCATCGGAACGGCAGTCATCTATTTCGCCGGTACTGTGGGGCTTTATCTCAACCTCAACTTCGTGGCCGGCAAGGCCGTTTCCTTCGGAAACGTGCTTGAAATAGGCGTTCTGCCCTTTGTCGCCGTCGACGCGATCAAAGCCGCGGCCGTAGCCGCCGTTACGGCACGGGTAGCGCCGAGGCTCAGGCACGCCATGACCGGGAAATAAACCATTCTTGAAGCCAAAAAGTGTTTATAAAGACTGACCTAAACTGACCAAAAACCCTACGGGGCACCTCCAAAATTTCTGGCGTACAATAAATGGGTCAATATTTACGCTGGAGGTATCCGCCGCTTGAACTCAAAGTCGCGCCTGAAAAGTACGAAAGACACCGAAAAAGAAGCATGGGCGATCCTTTTGGTCCTCTACGCCGTGTGGGGCTCCGTCTTCCTCGCAAATCGCTTCGCGCTGGAAAGCTTCCCGCCCTTTCTCTTGAACGCCGTCCGCTTTCTCGGCGGCGGAGGGATCCTCTACGTCATACTGAGGCTAAAAGGGACCAAAGACGCCTCCCCCAAAGAGTGGGCCGGGTCCGCGCTGATAGGGTCTTTACTTTTCGTCGGCGGAGCGGGGGCGCTTACGGTGGGACAGCAATGGGTGGCATCGGGCCTGGCGGCCGTCCTCATGGCCACTGTTCCGCTGTGGACCGTTCTTTTCGCCGGGATATGGGAAAGGTTGCCCAACCGGGTCGAATGGGCCGGCCTGGTAACAGGCATCCTGGGCGTAGCGCTTTTGAACCTGGAAAAAGGCGTCAGCGGGAACCTCCCGGGAGTGATCTGGATCCTTGGAGGTTCCGCAAGCTGGGGGCTCGGCTCGGCCCTGAGCCGTCGAATGACCTGGCTTGACGGACCCATGGCCACCGCGGCGCAGATGCTTTCCGGCGGGGCCATACTGCTTCTTTTGTCCCTTCTCGCGGAAGAGAGGATGGAGCATGTGACGCCAAAGGCGGCCTGGGGTATATTGCACCTCGTGATTTTCGCCTCCGTCATCGGCGTATCCCTTTACCGCTGGCTGCTCAAAAACGTACGACCCGCCCTGGCAACGAGCTACACCCTGGTAAACCCCGTCACTGCCACCGTTTTGGGGGTGCTTTTCGCCGGCGAAAAATTCTCGGTGGTAGCCCTGGGCGCCATGGCGGTCATCCTCTTCGGAGTCGCACTGGTGTTTATGGGCCGTGAAAGACCGCCCGCGTGATACACTCTTCGAGGAGGTGACGCATCGTGAAGATAACAGAACGCATCGCCGCCCATCTTGTTGAAAAAAACACTGTGGTTTTAACCGGTGCGGGCATGAGCACCGCCTCGGGCCTGCCCGATTTTCGGAGCGACCAGGGGCTTTGGAAAAACCGGGATCCGAGGAGCCTCGCCTCGATAGCTGCCATGGAAAACAACCCCGAGGAATTCTACGAATTCTACCGTGAGCGTATCAGGGCCCTTAAGGGCGTAAGGCCTAACAGGGGGCACGAGATCCTCGCCTGGTGGGAGCAGGAAGGTTATCTAAGGGGTATCATCACCCAGAACGTGGACCGGCTTCACCAACAAGCGGGATCCATGAAGGTGTGGGAGCTCCACGGAACGCTCCGTGAAGTACGGTGCTCACACTGCCGCAGGCGTCAGGACAGTGAAATGCTCCTGGAAAGGACCGACTGTCCCCACTGCGGGAATCCTCTTCGGCCCAACGTGGTCCTTTTCGGCGAATACCTCCCCGAAGACGCCCTGGAAAAAGCGGAGGAACTGGCCACATCCTGCGGCTGCTTTCTCGTTTTGGGGTCTTCTTTGGAGGTCTCTCCCGCCAACTGGTATCCCTCCCTCGCGAAACGCTCCGGTGCGGAACTCTTTATCGTCAACAAGACGCCGACACCCATCGACAGTCGCGCCGACGGCGTTATCCACGGCGACATCATCGAGACGTTGGAGGAGATAGGAAAAAAACTGGCCGAACCCAAAGGCTGACGGTTGTTTAATGCCGGGCCTTTACGTAAAATAACCCCGGTCGACGAGGCGATCGGCAAAAAGCCTGCGCTACGGGCAAGACAAGACCAAGGGAGTGACGTTAATGGCTGATGCAAAGGAAAATGAAAAAGGACACCCTGGGGATCATCCCGTCGTGCAGGTCCCCGTGCAATATGTTTACGCCGAGGCAGACGAGGACGAAATCTCCCTTATCGATCTTCTGACGGCTCTGGCCAGGCAGAAGTTCCTCGTTTTCTGGATTACCCTGATTTTCTTCCTCGGGTCGATAGGCGCAACATTTCTTTTGACACCACAATATAAAACTACGGCGACTGTTACCTCAAACGTTGCCGGCAGCCAGATAGTGGAGTTTTTGAAAAGTAGGGCCGTCAAGGATGCCGTCCTCGACCGTTTCGCCCCCGAAGACTGGCGGGAAAAGACGGGCCTGGGGAAAGAAATGACCCGAGAGGAACTGGAGAAAGAATATATAGGAGAAGTTTACTCCGAATCTGAAGCAGGAGGGATCGTAAACATACAGGTTATTTACAGGGATCCGGCACGTGCCGCTGAAATTGCGAACGCATACGTGGACGTCCTGGAAAATTTCTTCAGGAAAAATGCATTGACGGCGAATGCCGAACGCCGACTCTACTTTTCAAAAGAGCTCGAAAAAGCAAGGTACAAGTCTTTTGAGGCGCAAGAGAAATTCGAGTCCTTAACGGGAAAACATGGAGTTCAATTAAGCCAAGTCAGCGATGATGCCTTCTTTCAGGCGGCGGCCCACAGGGCGCTGCGCGACAGCAAGATAATCCAGATGCAGGGGCTTTCTCTGATGGCGCCGGAGCTGGACCCGAAGATAATAGAACTTAAAGAGGAAATCTCCAAAATAAGCAGGGAACTTGCCCAAATGACCGAGACCGCTCCGGTAGAGGCGACGCTGACAGAAAAGATGGAAATACCCGAGGAAGCAGCCGTCGAGTTTATCGAAAGATATTACGAAATGAAATACTGGGAAGCGCTCCATGCCGCCCTTGCGGACCTGTATGAGCGGTCGCTCTTGGAAGAGGCCATGAACCCGGCCGTGATCCAGGTGCTGGATAAGGCACTCGCCCCGGAAAAACGCTTCAAGCCCAACAGGAAGCTAATCGTGATACTGGCGACGATATTGGGCTTTTTCATAGCGATATTTTCCGCTTTCATGGCTGAATTCGCCAGGAGGGCTTCGGAAGACCCGGAACAAGAGGAAAAAATCCGCATGATAAAAGAAGCCTTTAACCCGATGACATATATCCGCCACGTATTCCGCATCCGTTAAAGTAAAGCCGGGGTGGGGGGAGCTCACAAAGCCCCTCCCCGCCTTTTTTACAGAACCCACTCCAATTCGAGTCTGCCTCCGTGAGAGTCGGTCACGTCCCCGTAGCGACCGTAGTAACTCACAAATATGTTAAACCCATTGGGGTTGTAGCAGGAGAGGGTCAAATCCACGTCAAAACAGTCTTCTTCCAGCTCTTCGGTGTACCATCGTGTGTCTCCATGCCAGCTTCTGTCCATGATTACCTTGGATCCCGACAGATTGTGTACCCAGGCGAAGCCAAGGCGCGGAACGACGCGGGTGCCTGTTTCAAGGTTAAATTCACCGCTCAGCCTGACCCCGGTCACCACTTCGAAAACGGTGGTGTGGAAGTCCCCGTAGGTGAATCCGCCTGGTTCGCTGTAGCCGCTCCGGTAGAGATACCCGTAGTTGAAACCTGCTTCCGGAACAAGTGTCCAGCCTTTGTCCATGTTTCGCTTTTTCGGTACCCTGCTTGCGCGAAAACCGCCCGTTACGGCCCAACTCGAGAAATCGCCTGCGGCGTTTTCCCCGGCCTGTCTCCGAAAGCTTTCATGACTGGTGAAATGCCCGGTCAGTGTGCTCGAAAGAAACCAGCTTCCCATCCGCTTGCCGTAATATCCTCCCAGGTGCCAGGTTTTCTGGTCTTCCCGGTCGGCTGCGGTCTCCCGCAGGTTCGGGAACCGGATATCCTGTTCCGTGTAACCGGCGAAAAGACCCCGGATGGTTCTGTCGTCGATTTTCTTGTCGAATCCGAAGCCAAGACCCCTGGTATCTGCTTCGAAACCGGCCGGGCTTTGCCCCTTTGGGTCGCGACGGCTGTCGTTTTTCAGAAAGCGGGCATGGAAGGATGTTCTATCTTCTTTTGGTTCCATGGGTCCTGCAATAACATCACGCAAGTGGTTTTCGATGTTGCGGCGCCAAAAGGCCCACCCGTCTATAGCAGCCACAAGCGCCAAAGCCTGCTCCGAAAAGCTGTATCCCGCCATGCCTGTAAGGTGCCTGCTGCCGCCTTCGAGCCATTGTGGTTCGTAAAAATCATATATGCCGTGTTGGTTTTCGTTGAGGTAGGAGACCTTACTGAAATCTCCCCTGGTTTCCCCCGCGCGGATGAAAGAAAAAGGTCCGGGTGCGGACAATTCGGAGACGTCGATTAAAAGCTGCCCGTCAAAGGTCGCAGTGCCTTCCACCCAAAGAGGAGTGGATACAGGGTCCGCTCCGCCGCCAGCGGCCTTGATATAAAGGGAAGCTTCGCCGGACTGGGTGTAATTGTCGGCTGCAAGGTGGCCCTTGGAACCGATTGCCAGTCCTCCCTGATTATGTACGACATCACCGGCGGTGGAAGTGCCCTCAAGCGTCAAGGAGCCTGTACCGGACTTGGTTAGGCTTCCGAAGCCCTTTACCTCGGCTTCGAGGTCACTTTTCATATCCATAACCAGCCTCGACGAGGCATCACCCTCGATTGTCCTGGAATAAGGTAAAACCGTTCCGTCGAGAAGAACTACGGTACTGTTGTTTTTCGCCGTTACGGCGTTGCCTCCCGAGCTTGCCAGTAGACCGGAATTGGTGAAATCGCCTTTGTCTACTCTTACCGCATCTCCGCCGGGCCCTGCCGTGGTGATTTCACCGCTGTTTCCGCCCGCTGAAAGGGTTGTGACGAGCATGCCGTATGAATTCGCTCCCGCAGTCTTCAGGATGCCCGAATTATGCCCTGTCGATCCATCGGAAAGGACCATCCCGGATGACCCATCGCCGTAAGTGCATATATAACCGTAATTTTCCGCGGTGGATGTTTTTGTGGCAAACAAGCCGTGGGCTATTGGGCCGTATGTTTCGATGACGGCGTCTGCGTTGTTTGTAACAACGGAATTTTCCCAGGCAAACAAACCATGGGCCGATTCCCCCAAGCTTGTGATTTCTCCCTTGTTCAGTCCTTGCGAATTCTTGCGGACGTCCATCCCGTGGGCTTCTTCCGAAACGGTTCTGATCGTTCCGGAGGAAAGGGCCGAAGAGCCCTGGCTTGCCGAAATGCCCTTGCTCCTCTTTCCCGAGGTTTCAACGCTTCCCGAGTTCAGGACTTCTGAAGCGAAGGCAGCCTTCAGGGCGGGTGAATCTTTGCCGCCAGTTAATACTGTTCCGAAATTTTCCGCGTTGGAACCGAAGAGGGCGCTCAATCCCGCCGAATTGTCGCCAAGGGCCTGGATAGTTCCGGAATCCGAATTCAAAGCCAGGGATTGATAATGGGCACGGATACCATCGGCGCCCCTGCCATGGGTCGTTATTTCTCCCCCGTTTTCGGAGGTGGATTCGTTCGAATAAGCCTCCATGCCGAATGACAGATTTCCCCAGGTGGTTATGGAGCACGTGTTCAGGGCCGTGGAGTTTCCCGTTACGCGCATTCCTGCGGCGCCTGGACCATAAGTCTTGACGATGCCTTCGTTGACCGCGGAAGAACCTGTTTCCGCCAGAATGGCGTGTGAGCCGGAAATGGCTACTTCCATGATCCCCCTGTTTTCGAGCATCGACGCCCCTTGCCCCCACATGCCATAAGCTGATTTTCCGCCTATGTGGACCCGGGCCCCGGCTTCATTGACGAGCCCGGCAGATTCTCCCTTAATGCCGTGAACTCCGTCGTTAATATTCCAGATGGTGCCGTAATTTACGCATTCGGCCCCTTCGAGAGTAGTGTTTTCCAGTATGACGCCTTCGGGGTTTTCAACAGTTGCTGAGCATGTCTGACCAGAAAGGAAAAAAAGCAGGAGTGTCGAAACGTGAAGAAGTTTTCGCGCCATATCAGGTTAATCCTCCCTGTTCGGCCGAAGGTCCTGCCGAACGGAAGGGGCACCTTCGACGCTTTTGATCTCTTGTATCGCATGTTAAAACCGAATATTTAAAATACTTTTTTACTCCTGTTTGTCAATACTCAGTACGGGGATGGAAAGAGCAAATAAATATAACAAAGCTGCCCTTTGCCCGGAAAAACAAACAGGCGATGGAATGTCAGCCCAGGTGAGGTATAAAAGCGGCCGGGTTTGGGTTTTACCCCGCCGCCAAAGGCGGCAGGACCTTGAGACGGCCCGGTGGCGGAACAAGCGCGTCGTACCTTAGGGGGCCCTCCGGCCCCAAAACGACGCCCACCTCTTCGGGGTCGAGCCCGGCAAGGGCCAGGGCCTCCCTCAGAGGGAGGCTTTCTTCGACCTCGAGGACTTTTTCCCGCTCCATGCCGCCCGCATAGTCGGGAATGACGAAGGTGACCCTTTTCACCGCGCGTACTCCTCCAGTCCGAGCCTGAGGCAGGTCTCGTCCGTGGGGACGCCCCTTTCGTCCCAACCCATTATCTGGTAAAAGCGCCTCCTGGCGTCTTCGAAAACGTCCCTGTCTATGCCCTGACCCTCAAAAGGACCGTCGGGCAGCTTTTCAAAAAGGCGCTCCGGGATGCGGTCCTCTTCGGGGCCGATGCCGAGCTTTTCGTTCAAAAGCCGCGACGCCGCTATGCCCCTTTCGGCCGCGGCCAAAAGTTCGAAAAGGGACGTCTCCCAGCCCGTGGCCGCCTCGACCAGCTGCGGGATCCTGGACACGGGGTAGTAGCTCCTTGGCGCGAAAACGAAGATGCACCCGCCGAGGTGGTTCATGAGCGCCCAGTGCTTCCACAGGGCGGCTATGGTGCGGAGCTTCTCGTTGTCGAAAGAAAGCACGTCCGGCGGCTCTGTTATGCCCAGACACCTTACGGCCTTGAAGCTGTAGGAATCGGGGTTCGAGATCATGGTGTCATGGGCGAACTGGATGTGGTCAGCGCCCACGGGAGCCAGGGCGTACCCCAGGGAAAGCCCCGTTTTCCCCCTGGGCTCGTGCATGGGAAGTTCCTGCCCCTTTACGTGCATGGCCAAGGCGTCGCTGCCTTTGCCTACCTTTTGCGAAGCCCTCCGCACGCCCTCGGCCAACAAGTCGCCAAAGCCCTTTCGCGATGCTATGAGTTCCACTGCGCGGAGCATCCCCCCGCTGTCGCCGAAGCCTTCGAGGCCCGCCTCTGAAGAGTCGATTATACCTTCTTCGACACACTCCATGGCCCAGGAGATGGAAACACCCGTTGAAATGGTATCAAGCCCCAGGGCATTGCACCGTTCGTGTGCCTTGCAGACGGCGTCGAGGTCGTCCACCCCGCAGCAGGAACCGAAGGCGGCCAGGGTCTCGTACTCGGGCCCGCCGTACCTGGGGTCCAGATTCAGGGGGCCGCCCTCGACGACACGCTTGCACTTTACCATGCAGGAGAAGCAGCCGTGGCGCTCTTTCAAAAGTCTCTGGTTCATGGCCCGGCCGTCCACATCGGCGGCCTTTTCGAAGGTTCCCTGGCGAAAATTCTTCGTGGGCAAAAGCCCCGCCTGGTGATTGTTCAAAACGCCTCCGGTGGTGCCCAGTTCGTAGAGTCCCGCGGAGAGGGGGTTGTCCTTCCAGCCCCGGAAAACTTCGTGGCACTTCTTTAAAAGCGCCGGGTCTGCCGGTTTTTCAGGCTTCGGGGCCGGAGCGGCCACGGCCTTGAGCTTCTTGGAGCCCATGACGGCGCCCATGCCGGTCCTTCCGTTGGCATGGCGCAGGTCGTTGATGACGCAGGCGTAACGGACCTGCCTCTCGCCTGCGGGCCCAATTAAAATGGAGCTTGTCTTTCCGTTGTTTTCCCTTTCGAGTTCAGTCAGGGTGGAGCCCGTTTCCTGGCCCCATAACCGGGAGGCGTCATGAATCTCGACGGCACCGTTTTCGATCCAGAGGTAGACCGGGTCCTCCGACGCTCCGGTGACGACGATCATTTCAAGCCCCTGGTTTTTCATGGCCGGACCGAAATAGCCTCCCGCCTCGGTCTCGCCGTAGGCGCCTGTCAGGGGGCTTTTTGCGTAGAGTCCGTACCGGCACACGCCGGGAAAGGCCAGGCCGTTCAAAAGTCCCGCCGCTATTACAAGCGGGTTTTCCGGGCCCAGCGGGTCCGTGTTTTCGTTCAGACGCTCAAGCAAAACGGGCAGGGCAAGGCCCTTCATGCCTACCCATTTCCTCGCTTGTTTCTCGGGAATCTCGTCGTAGGTCACGGTCTTTTTGGTCAAATCAACCCAGGCTCTTCTGCCTTTCCAGGTCGACATATATATCACCCCTGTTCCTTCAGGTTTACCTCTACCAAAATATCAGAAAACCCCCGTTCGACACAAACATCGGTCCATACACCGGCCCGAGCGAAAGTTCAGGGACCTGTCTTTCTCATCTGTGCTATTATCGCTTTAAACCCGCCTGAAGGAGGAATCCGGTGTATGACTGATATAAAAACCAGAGCACAAAAGTTGAACAGCCAGATTACCGAGTGGAGAAGATACCTTCACCAACACCCCGAGATAGGGCTCGATACGCCCGGTACCGAGGCTTTCATCGTCGAGCGGCTGAAGGAAATGGGAGCAGATGACATACGCTCCGGCGTGGGCGGCCACGGCGTGGTGGCGCTTATAAAAGGGCAAAAACCGGGCAAGGTACTTGGTATAAGAGCCGACATGGACGCCCTGGACATGAAGGAAAAACCGGGCAAACCTTACGCGTCCACCAACAACTATATGCACGCCTGCGGCCATGATGCCCATGTCGCCATGCTTTTGGGCGCGGCCCAAATCCTCGTGGAAAACAGGGAAAACCTGAAAGGGACAGTAAAACTCATCTTCCAGCCCGGAGAGGAAGGCTCAATGGGCGCACAGGCCATGATCGATGACGGAGCCCTCGAAAACCCTCCTTTGGACGGCATCATAGGACTTCATACGGGCAACCTCTGGAAAGGCTTAACGCCGGGCATGGTGGGATACCGTTTTGGTGCGCTTATGGCGAGTTCCGACTGGTTTACCGTTACCTTTGAGGGGAAAGGCGGTCACGGTGCCACGCCGCATTTGACCGTCGACCCCATCGTAATGGCGAGTCAGGCCATTTCGGCCCTGCAGCTTATAGCAAGCCGTGAGGTCAGTCCCTTCGATTCCGCCGTCGTAACGGTGGGAAAGATAGAAGGAGGAACAGCGCCAAACATCATTGCCCCCACGTGCACCATCCGCGGGACCTTCAGGTCTCTCGACCCCGAAACGCGGCAGATGCTCGCCAGGCGAATATCTGAAATCTGCGAAAACATTGCCCGTGGCCTGAGGGGTCGCGCCGACATGAGCATCGACTACGGAACACCGCCTCTGGTCAACGATCACGAGATGACAGAAAAGCTGAAAAAAGCGGCCGAGGAGGTCCTGGGCGGAGAAAATGTGGCCGAAGTCGCCGAGCCCACCATGGGCGGGGAGGACATGGCCCTTTTCCTCGAAAGGGTACCAGGAACGTTCTTTTTTCACCCCTCGGCTTTCGGAGAAGGGAAGGACTTTCCCCATCACCACCCCGAGTTCGATATCGACGAAAACGTCCTTTGGGTAGGTACGGCCGTCATGGCCCACTTCGCCCTCACCTGGCAGCGCTGAGGGCCGGGGGCCTCTTAAAGTAAGGAACCAGAGCATTTAACCCGGGCGAAACGTGCAGCTTCGGACGCCCCATTTCCGGCTTTTGTGCCCGGCAGGGCGCATTGTTGTCCTGCAAGTGCAAGCCCCTCTGTACAAAGGGCGCAACCAACGCAACGTTTAGTGAAAGCTGTTATCGTTATATCAAGACAGTAAGTGATCGTATAGACAGACTTGTTCACAAAACCAGTGACCGGACACCGATCATGCTGATATAATAAAAAAAGAAAGCGGCATGCAAGAAAGTTGGTGAACCGGAATGAAAAGATTCTACGGGAGGAACGACTTCAGGAAAAAGGCAATCTTCGCGACCGCCCTGCTTGTCCTTGCGGCGATGGCGCTTCCTGTTGCGGCACAGCAGGACGAAGTCCTCGACCTTCAGGACGTGGCCGATCGCATGAAACCCGAAACGCTGCAGAGAGTTTCAAGCGTCATAGTCCAGCCCATAAAAAACCGATTTAAAGACAGGGCGGCTGTCGTGGCGACGCTCGGCGAGCCCCGGGAAAGGAAGGTCACCAAACACCAAAGCATTCATGACCCTGCATACACCTTCGAGGAAGTTGTCCTTGATTACGGCAAAAGCCGCGTAACCTTTTACGTCTTCCCCGAAAGGGAGGTTTTAAGCGCCTTCACAGGAGACCCGGCTCTGGCCGGACTCGATGGGCCAAAGACTGGTGAACCGGCCTCAGGGATAGAATCCTTGCTGGGGGAGTCCGTCAGGCGTGAATCGGACATGCTCTATTCCGACGGCGAGTGGTGGCTGGTCCGCTTTGCCCTGGATAACCAGGATCGAATGAAGCAGATGGAGCTGTACATCTTCTTCGACTGACCCCCAACCCCGAGGGTCAGATCTTTACTTTTAGGATTTTCCCTACCCCGCGGCGGAAGGCGGGCTTCCTCAAGACCAGCACTCCGCGGGGTTTGTGCGTGAAAACCTCTGGGGAAAGAAAAGGGCAGGAAGCTGCATTCGAGTGATGCGGGAAAACAGCTTCCTTGCAGGAGCACCAAATATAAAGTGCTTCCATAAGCGGGATTATCGAACGGCCAGGGAGAAACGCAAATTACTGGTCTGTTTTAAACCAGCCCCGAGGGCCGACTCTTAGGGGCTGGTTTTACGGCAGGAATTCAGAGCTTCCCTTATGCCTTCATACCCGGTACAACGGCAGATATTGGACGACAGCCATTCTTTCATCGTTTCGTCATCGAAATCGGGGTGTTTGTTCAATAAAGCATGGGCGTTCATCAGGAAGCCGCTTGTGCAAAAACCGCACTGGAATCCGCCGCAGTCTGCAAAGGCTTTCTGGAGCTTCGGGTTGTCGAGGCCCTCTACTGTTGTAATCTTGTGTCCCAAGCGACATCGGCCTCACCCATGTGCACCATTTTTATACCCCTCTACTGTTGTAATCTTGTGTCCCAAGGCCTCGAGAGCCAGCATCATGCAGGATTTTACCGGCACGCCGTCCAAAAGGACGGTGCAGGCGCCGCAGTCGCCGTTTTCACACCCCGCCTTGGTACCCGTCAATCCGAGACGCTCCCGCAAAACCCGAAGCAGGGTGTCGGCCGGGCGCAGGGCGACCTTCAGCTTCTTGCCGTTTACGGAAAAGGTTACCTCGCTAAGTCCGCTGTATATCTTCATTTTCAGTTCATACCCCCAGCTCTTCGAGGACTAAAGACAGGGAAAGCTCCGTCAAGAAGCGACGGTAATCCGATGAGGCCAAAACGTCCGAGAAGAAAGATCCTGCGAAAGGTTCGAGCAGCCCCGCAAAAGAGGCATTGCCAGGGACACCTGCCAAAACAGGATAGCCGAAGGCGCCGCTCAGCGCTACACGGACTCCGTCTTTAGCTTTGACCCCGGCCGCCGTTACGACCGGATATGCGACCTTGCTCCCGTTGGTCTTGCGCACCAGGCTGTACGGAAACTCGAGGGCTTCCACGGGCACGTCAAGCTGCAGCAGAAGCTCTCCCGGGGCAAGCTTCAGCCTCTTGTCGAATATGGTCTTGAGAGGCACCCGCCGCGTGGAGTTTTTGCCCGCGACCAAGGCTTCTCCGTCGCAGAGCAAAAAGGAGAGGACAGCCTCCCTGTAGGGCAGGCGGCCGCAGACGTTTCCCCCGAGAGTCAGACGGTTTCTTACGGTCCTGTCGGCTATGCCGCGGCAGACCGCTTCAAGCAGCAGGAATGTTTTAGAGTCGGCGATTTCAGAAAGCGTCAAAGCGCTCCCGAAGACCGCCATACCGTCTTTTTTGTCCATAGCCCTGCATTCGGGTATCGATTTTATGTCTATCACCGCATCCGGGGTAATCTGGCCCCCGCGGCAAAAGGTGACGATTTCCGTCCCCCCCGCGTAGTAGAGGGGGAACTTGCCGCTTTCTGTTAACTCCGCATAAGCACTCAGGGCTTCTTCGACAGTCTCGGCCTTGTAGTAGTCGAAATCAAAAGGTATCACTACTTTTCCCCCCTCATTGCGCGCCAGGTTCTTTCTGCCGTCACGGGAAGCGTATTGACGGGCTTTCCAATCGCCCTCGAGACGGCGTTCGCCAAAGCGGCTGGAATGGCTATAATCCCCTGTTCTCCCATACCGCGCATCCCGTAGGGGCCGTCTCTTTGGGGCGTTTCTACAAAGTCTATGTAATATTTCGGATCGTCGCCGATTCGAGGGAGCTTGTAGGTTCGAAGCGAGCCGTTAGTAACCTGGCCACGGTCATTGAAGGTGAAACCTTCCTTCGACGCGAAGCCCAAAGCCATTTGAATGGCGCCCGTTACCTGCCCTCTCGCGATCGCGGGGTTTATCACCTTGCCCACGTCCAGCGTGGACGCCGCTACCACGACCTTGAAGCTGCCGTCGCGAAGGTCCAGCTCAACCTCCACGGCCTGGGCCCCCAGCGTCCATTCCAAAGCCGGGTGTCCATGGCCCGTTTCGGGGTCGATTTCGGTGAGGCGCCTGGAGATGTACCGCCCCCTTCCTATTACCTGCCCCCCAACGGCATGTCCGTTCTCGTAGACGTAACCCAGGGCGACGCCGGCGAGGTCGAGCCCGACCTCGGGGAAGTCGGGCAAAAACACCCGCCCGCCAGAGACTTCGAGTTCTTGCGGAAGGCAGTGCAGCACCTGGGCTGCGGTGTTTCTAATCTGGCTTATGGCGTCGTCGCAGGCTTCCACGACGGCCCTTCCGACCATGAAGGTGGTCCTGCTAGCAGCCGTCGCCCAGTCATGGGGGTGTCGCCTGGTGTCCAGCTCCGCGGCGACGTGTATCTTGTCCAGATCGAGCTTCAGCCTTTCGGCGGCGATTTGAGCTATGGCTGTGGTCGCACCGGAACCTATTTCCACGGCACCGGTAATCACGTTGACGCTGCCGTCTTCGTTGAAGGTTATGACAGCTCCCCCGTCGGCGTTGGTAGGCATGGCCGGAGCTTTCCAAAGGCATGCTATGCCCTTGGCTCGTACTTTCCCGTCACCTGTTTCCTTTCTGCTTCCTTCGGACCAGTTGATCATCCCGGCTGTTTTTTTTATGCAAGCAGCCAGGTCCCCCGTGTTCAAATCGAGTACGCTGCCCGTCGGGGTCGTGTCGCCTGCTTTTACGGCGTTTTTGAGGCGAAGCTCCACGGGATCCATGTCCAGTTTTTCGGCCAAAACGTCAATGGCCCTCTCTATCGCCGTGGCGAGCTCTATATGGCCGAAGCCCCTGTAGGCCGTGGCGAAGGGATGGTTGGTGTAGACGCAGAGGGAATCGCAGCGCACGTTTTCGACCCTGTACGGGCCCGTGCAGGAGATGGCCGCGGCCCTGCTGATGTTGACGGCGTAATCGGCGTAGCCTCCGCTGTCGAAGAGGTACAGCAAGTCCATGCCAAGTATGCGGCCGTCTTTCGTGGCGGCGATTTTCACCGTCGACTCCAGGCCAATGTGACCGGGCGACGTTGCCATGTCCTCCTCACGTTTGTTGACCAGCTTGACAGGGCGTCCACCCACGCTTTTTGAAAGAAGGTACGCCAGCCCCTCAAGCTGGATTCCGGCTTTGCCCCCGAAACCGCCTCCCAGGTAAGGGGCGATCACGGCTATTTTGCCCGCGGGGATGCCGAAACCGATGGAAAGGAGCGACCGGACCACGAAAGGAGCCTGCGTGGAGGATATAACCACCACCGACCCGTCGGGACGAATTTCGGCTATCGACCCTCTGGGCTCCATCGCGCCATGGTCTCCCGGCGGGAAAGAAACGTCCACCTCCGCCACCACGTCCGCTTCCTCAAAGGCTCTTTTGACGTCGCCTTTTCTGATCCTGGACCTGTTAGCCACGTTTGTCCCGGGCTCGGGCATTATGGCCGGTATATGACGGTAGGCCGCCATGTCCTCGTGGAGTATGGGAGCTCCCGGTTTCAGGGCTTCCCTGGGCGAAAGCACCGGCGGAAGCGGCTCGTATTTGATCTTTACCAATGCCGCTGCGGCTCGTGCCGCGGCCTCGCTTTCAGCCACCACGGCGGCTACGGGTTCGTAAAAGTGGCGAACCACTTTTCTGGCGAGTGGAGGCTTGTCTCCGAGATAAATGCCGAGGTTCCACGGAAAATCCTCACCCGTCACTACAGCCAAAACTCCCGGGGCGTTACGTGCTGCCGACGTATCGATAGAAACGATCCCGGCGTGAGCATGGGGACTCGTTACCAGCGCGGCATGGAGCAACCCCGGAAACTGGATGTCGCCAACGTAGCGCGCCCTTCCCGTTACCTTCTCAGCGCTTTCAAGGCGTGCCACCGACTCACCAATGGAGCGCAGTATGTGATCCAACAGTCTCCCCCCCTAAATTGAATTTCTTTCATTGTACCACCCTACAAACCCTCAGGGTTGGGGTTTTAACAGGAGGACTGTCACGTTGTCCTGGTAGGGGAGGCCTCTTTGGCGAAGGCAGTTTACTATCCTTTGGGCCGTACCGTTGAAGGGACCACGCCGGGCGGATGAAAGGAACTCACAGATCTCGTCTTCGGCCATAAAATTGTACAGGCCGTCGGTGCACAAGAGGACCATGTCGCCTTCTTCAAATGGAAGGGGTTTTTTGGAAAGGTTGTACTCCTCAAGGACTTCGATGCCTATGAAGCTGGTCAGAGCGTCCGGCCGCCAGTAGGCCGACGCTTCAGCCGGGTCCATCTCGCCTTTTTCAATGAGTTTTTCAAGACGGGTCGCCACGTTGTGATCTTCGGTAAGTGGTTTCAGGGAACCGCCCCTGAAAAGATAAACCCGGCTGTCCCCCACGGAGGTCCAGTAAAGTAATCCTCTTTCGATGACGGCGGCCGTAAGGGTAGTCCCCGCAATGCCCGAAAAACCCGCTTTTGAAGCCATCTCCCGCACCGCTTCGTTGGCGGCCAAAAGAGACCTGAAAAGCGCTTCAGGTACGCTTAAACGGGGTGGGGCATTCTCGAAAACGTGAGTGAAGGTCTCCGTAGCCAGCAGGGAAGATTCTCTCCCGAGCGCCATACCTCCCATGCCGTCGCATACGACGGCCAGGATCCCCGGTTCTTCTGCCCCTTCCCAGCGGGTGAGGGAAAAGGCAAAGGAATCCTGTTGTTCATGTCTTTTGCCTATATCCTGGGCGCTTTCATATTTAATAATCGAAAATATGGTTATCACCCGCCGATTGAGTTACGGAAGCCCGAAGGCCTTCAGAAAAGGCCCCTCATGGCGAATAGTGTCCACCCGTCAATGTTCTTTTCGGCCTGGATGTTAATGGTGTTATGCGCGAAGGTCATGCTCTTCGGGACCCAAAGAGTGAAACCGTCGCTTTCGGCGGCGGTGTAACCCGAGGTGTCTTTAGGTTCTCCGCCCTCGACGAGGGCTACGGGGATCATGCATCAGCCGATTTTTATGGCTCCGGCAACCAGGTAACCTCTTTTGCCCATGGATTCCATGACTTCCCTTGCTTTTTTACTGAAAGAGATTTTGCCCGGTTTCATGTGAATAACCTCCGCTAACAGGGTAAATTGCAAGGCTGTATCCTGATTTTACGCTTATCCGTTGTGGAATGCACGTCGACCTGCTCCTGCTGACCGACGCCCCCGAGGGTGAAACACAATTGTTACGTGCTTTTCAAGTTGCCGTAACGTATTTTTCGTACCCTCTAACCTGAAGAGAGAAACATTGAAAAAAGAGGGGGAATGGAAATGTCCTTGTTCCGTGGGAAAAGACCTGTTTTAAGGACCCTTTTCGTATTGATCGCGGTTATGTTCCTGGTAGCTGGAGTTTCGGCGCAGGCCCTGGCCGTGTCACCGAAATATGTCTTTTTGTTCATCGGGGACGGTATGGCCCTTCCGCAACTGAATGCGGCCGAGATGTACCTTCACGCACGCGAGAACGACGGACCCGGCCACAAGAAGCTGAATATCACCCAAATGGCTTACCAGGGCCTTACCACCACCTACGCGGCGGATTCTTTCATCACCGACTCCGCCGCCGCCGGAACGGCGCTTTCTTCGGGCTACAAGACCAATTCGGGAGTAATAGCCATGGATCCTTCCAAGACGAAACCCTACGAGACCGTCGCCGAGATCGCGAAAAAAAGCGGCATGAAGGTGGGAATCGTCTCCAGTGTTTCCATCGACCACGCCACGCCGGCCTGCTTTTACGCCCACGAGCCCAGCAGAAAAAACTACCATGAAATAGGGATGCAGCTTGCGGTTAGCGATTTCGACTACTTCGCCGGGGGCGGTCTGAAAAAGCCCGTAAGTCCTGACGGAAAGACCGATGCCTACAAGGTGGCCGAGGAAAACGGCTTTACCGTCACCCGGACAAGGGAAGACTTTCTTGCCTTAAAACCCGGAGTCGGCAAAGTCTTTGCGGTAAGTCCCGAGCTCGACGCCGACAAGGCCCTTAATTACGCCATCGATGGACAAACCTTAACCCTCGGGGAGTTTACCCGCAAGGGGATAGAATTGCTCGACGGACCCCAGGGCTTTTTCATGATGATAGAAGGCGGAAAAATCGACTGGTCCTGCCACGCCAACGACGCCGTTACGACCATAAAAGACACGTTGGCCTTTGACGAAGCCGTCGCCGCGGGACTCGAGTTTGCCGCAAGGCACCCCGAAGAAACCCTCGTGGTAGTGACGGGAGACCATGAAACCGGCGGACTTACCATTGGTTTCGCGGGAACGGAATATTCCACCTACCTCGACTATCTTGGTGGACAGACCATATCCTTCATCGCTTTCGACAAGGTTTTGGACGAATACCGCAAGAACACGTCTTTGGGCGACGCACGGCTCGAAGACTTGAAAGAAGAAATAGAGAAAGCCTTTGGACTGGTAATCCTCGGCGACGACGAACGCAAGCGTCTCGACCTCCTTGCCGCAAACGGCGACACGAAGGCTGAAGAAAGGCTCTATTTCTCATTGACCGAAGAGGAACTCCGGGAAGTGGAGAAGGCCTTTGTCCGCTCCATGAACAAAGAAGAAGAGAAAGCCGGCGACAAGGAAACCTATCTCATTTACGGTGGTTACGAACCGCTTACTGTGACTTTGACCCACACCCTTAACAACAAGGCCGGTTTTGCCTGGACTACCTACGCTCACACGGGAGTTCCCGTCCCCACCTTCGCCCAGGGAGTTGGAGCCGACCAATTTACCGGGTATTACGACAACACCGATATCGGGAAAATGCTGATCAGTGCCGTAGGGGCCAGGGCCTTGACGGCCAGCCGATAGATACCTCCTGTCCTTTTTCTCCACCTCTTCATGCGGGGCGGAAAGTTCCGACCTTTCCGCCCCCTGTATTTTACGAAAAGGCTATATCACCCGGAGGTGAAGCAGCGGCATGCGTGACGTAAAAAGCCTTTCGCGGAAACGCTCCTTTACTCCGGTTATCCTCACCTCGACCTGGGAAAGATCTTCCTTTCCGGTATTTTTATCGCCTCCTCGGGCGCGGTAATGGACCTTGCCATGGATGTGTCGGCTTCAATGAACGAGCTTTACCTGCACCGCCCAGGGCTGGACAGAAGAAATGGCATCCGGTCCGGGTTTCAGGTCGGCCGGGCGGTGATCGGGACGATGGCTACGACGCTGCTTCTGGCTTATTTTGGAGGCTACAGCACGATGCTCATGGTTTTCATAGGTCAGGGGACCCCGTTGGTCAACATTCTTAACCTGAATTACGTCGCCGCCGAAATACTTCATACCCTGGTGGGAAGTTTTGGCCTCGTCGCCGTGGCCCCGCTGACAGCCGTTATCGGTGGTTTCGTATATACACGGCCCCGGGAGGAAGGCGACGAATCGCCCGGCGCTGCCTTGAAAATTTGAACCGCTGAACCCTTCAACACATCAACTATCAGACTGATATAATGAAAAAATGAAATGACTGTTTTCAACCTGAAACGCACAAACCGGTTCCCGAGAGAGGATTGACAGCCATGAGAAGGGTTTGCGCGGTGCTTGCGGTACTGGCCATTATCGCAATTGCGGAAAGCGGGGTTTTCGCCGGCACTTCGGGTAGTTGGCCGCTGGAGCAGGTGGTGGACCAGAAGGTCTCGATTCCGGGGTTGGGTGAGTACAGTTTGCGGGATGTCTTCATGGACATCACCGTAGGATCCGTCAGCTACCAGCTTCCGGACGGGGGACTCTCGAGTTTCGCCATGGCGTCACCTGGGCTTGCCAAGGGGGCGGCCCTCGCGTATTTCGAGAAAGAGCGCCTGCGGGCCTACGAAAACCAGGAACGGGCCATGGAATCGGGTACCGAATCGGAACGTGCCTATTACAGGGGAGTCATCGAAAGACTCGAGGCGGCCAGAGTCTGGATCTCCACCGGCGACGGGAGCCAGCTTCGAGCGGTGCTGAAGCGCAGGGAGGATGACGGGCAGGCCAGGGAAAAGGCCGAGGTTCCCTCCACCGTTGACAAGGCCACAGGCAACATCGCCGCCACTGGTGTTTTCAAGGGCGAGCCCGGCGTTTCCTATCGTGACAAGACCATTTCCCTCGTGCTGGGTCTGGATGCCCATGGGACGCCCCAATGCCGGGGGACCGGGTACATCAAGCTCCTTGACGGGTCCGGCGGGTGGGTTGATTATTTCATCACCCTTGAGCCCGGCACACCGGACGAGCGCGATACCGGGAAGACTTTCAAGGTCTTTCCGGCCACTTACAGATGGAAGGGGATCGCAACGCTGGAAATCCGCTACGGCAGCGGTTCCCGAACGGAACGCTGCGAGTGGGTCGCCGAAGTCCGCAACCAGGCGGTCACCGGCGAGGTCCGGGGCCACTATAACGAGTTCAAGCATATGGCGGCTTCCTGGATCATCGACATGATCCCTGACCCGCTACAGTTTGAAGCCCATTTCTACGACCCCGTGGACCTTGGGGGATAAAGGTGGTGGCGACCATGAGACGGATTTTCGTTTTTGCGATGGCCTTGTGCATCTTTCTCTCCGCCGGAAGGGCCTTCGCCGGCGAAGTCTCCTCGCCCGAGGAGCAATACCGTCTGGGATTGAGGTACCAGCTGGGCGATGGCGTCAAGAAGGACATGCAGAAAGCCTTTTCGCTCTACAAAAAATCTGCGGAACAGGGGTACCCGCCGGCCCAGTTTGCCATGGGCATCTGCCATGAAATGGGCGGCCACGGTGTATTACAGGATGGACGGAAGGCGGCATTCTGGTACGAAAAGGCCGCTCGCCAGGGCCACACGAAGGCCCAGCTGAACTTGGGGAATCTTCACTGGTTTGAGGACAAAGGGGTTCCGCGAAACGAGCAGAAGGCCATGGACTGGTGGTTTGTGGCCGCCGTGAACGGCGAGCCCGAGGCACAGCTTTACCTGGCCCACCGGTACTTCCAGATTTCAGAAAAAGAACGTGACCACGGTGCCATCGCCAAGGCCCGTTACTGGTACCAGGAGGCCGCCGGCCAGGGCGAGGCGTCGGCGCAGTATGCACTGGGCGTCATGTACCAGACGGGCCGCCCGATGCAAAAAGATATGAAAGCAGCCATCCACTGGTACAAAAAGGCCGCGGCCCAGGGACACGGGGAGGCCGAAAAGCGCCTCCGCGAGCTTGGATATTAAGCGAGGACCTGCAAATACGAAAACGGTGCGTTGAAGGAAGGACGGTGGAAATGGCACGGACGGGAGCCTTTTGACGGCCGTCCACGAGAGTACGAGCAGAGGTTCGACAGAAACCACCTGGCCTATCAGTCGGAACTCGAAGCGGTCAGGGCACAGCTTCCGGAAACGGGTGAAGGATTTAAAATCAGCGTGGGAAGCGGCCTTTTTGCCGCGCCGATCGGCATGCGCCACGGAGTGGAGCCTTCGGAAGCCATGCGAAAGCTTGCCCGGCGGCGGGGATCGAGGCTGTCCCGGGCGTGGCTGAGGATCTCCCTTACGAGGACGCATCCTTCGACTTTGCCCTGATGGTGGCCACCATCTGTTTCGTCGACGACCCCGCCGCCTCATTCCGGGAGGCCATACGGGTCCTTCGGCCGGGTGGAATTCTGGTTATCGGCTTCATCGATCGGGAAAGCCCCATCGGGCGGATGTACGAAAAGCACAAGCACGAAAGCGTCTTTTACCGCCCTGCCACGTTCTACTCCGTGCCGGAGCTGGAAAAACTCCTTCTCGACGCCGGTTTCCAGGAGATATCCTATACCCAGACCATCTTCTCAAGCCTTGACGAAATCAGTGAAGTCGAACCCGCCAGACCCGGCTGGGGCGAGGGCTCCTTCGTCGTTATCAGAGCCCAAAAACCATTAGTTGCGGGGTCTAGTATTTGATTTTAGGATTTTCCTCAAATTTCTCAGGGACTCTTCCCGTAGTTTTGGGACCTTGACCTCGAATCCTTTTTACGTCCACAGGAAGCCTGTCACCAAAAAAGCGACCCCCACGCCGGCCTGCGGGACTGATTCGACGTTCTAGTCTGTGCTGTTACCTCCTGCGAGCCAAAGTAACCCACAAATCAGGCCCGGTAACGTCGTGGAAAGAGAAAATCCTAAAAATAAAGATCTGACCCTCCGGGTTGGGGGTCAGATGCAAGATAAAAGCCACCACCAAAGGGGTAGGGTCAAAAAGGACAAGGGGATTCCAACACCCACCATGAGGGCCGAAAGGGCCGGGTCGAGGTCGTGTTCCGCGGCGACGATGCTGCCGGTTATCATGGGGGCCATGGCCGCCTCGAAGAGGGTTACCTGTATATGGACACCCCGGGCTCCCAGTATCACTACGAAAAGAAAGGCCACCAGCGCGGGCCCCAGGATGAGCTTGTAAAAAAGCCCCAGGCCCAGGGGCTTGATTTTTTGCCTGATGTCACCCAGCCTGAGCTGAAAGCCCACCGATATCAAAGCTAGAGGAGAAAGCGTGCCGCCCAGCCTTTCGAGAACGCCCTCGGCCCAACCCGGGAAGGGTACCGCCATGAGGGCGAAGCCCGCTATCATGGCGACGAAAGGTGGAAAGGTAAATACCTTCCTTAAAATTTCCCTGCCGGAGGTGCTTCCCGACGAATAAGCGGCTGCCACCGCGATCCCCACCGTCGACAGGACCAAAAAAGACCCCAGCTGGTCGGCCAGAATGCCGATCCCTAGATATTCGGGGCCGTAAAAGGCCTCTATCATGGGAAGCCCCACGAAGGACGTGTTCCCCAGACCTGCCGTCAGGAAAAGGGCCCCCAGGGTGCCTGCTGAAAGGCCCGTCCTTTTGCCGAGAGGCAAAAGGAAAACAAAGGCTCCACCAAAGAGAACCCAGGCCATGGCCGCCGGATAGACCAACCCTGCCGAAAGCTCGAGCCCGTGGATATGAAGCAGCGCCAGGGCCGGCAGCGCCACGTAGATTATGTAGGCATTGAGTACCTTAGGGGTCGCCTCGGGCAATACCCTTGCCTGCCTCAAGACGATACCGATGACGAAACAGACAGCGAGCAGGATCATGTTGGACATAAAAACATCTCCGATCGGTCTTGCCGTGGTGCCTGTTTCAACATTCTATCAGCAAAACGAACCCATCCCTCAAGATGAGTTTGCCTTGGCAAATCCTACCGACATGAATGCCGAGGTCCCTCCGCCTGACCGGAATAATTCGGGAGATTTTGGGCTCTTTTAAGTTTGCCGGACTAAATACTAACGTTGTATAAAGTACAGGGTTTTGGAGTAGTGGCCGCCGCGTTAATGCTGGTTAAGGCGGCGGCTCGTCTTTTAGTCGATGCAGGTGACTAGAACATGAGGTTTGGGAGGAACGTTGAAAGTATGGGTATATAGGCCAAAACGATCAATCCCGCGATGAGTGCTATCAAAAAGGGGACCACTTTCTTCGTTATCTGGCCTATGGTAATGTTCGAAATACCGCAGGTTGCAAAAAGAGCTATGCCGACAGGCGGTGTAGCCATTCCTATTGCCAGCGCAATGACAGTGACCACCCCGAACTGAACCATGTTGATCCCCAGGCTTTCCGCTATGGGGGCGAAAATGGGAACTACCAAAAGGATAATGGCGGCGGTTTCCATGAAGGTTCCCAGGATCAGATAGATAATCAGCATAAGCAGGTAGATGATGTACATGTTGTCGGAAAGGCCGAGGATTGCGCTGGAAGCCATTTGAGGGACCTGCTCTATGGTCATCACCCAACCGAAGGGACTTGCCGCGGCGATCAGAAGCATGATCATTGCCGAGTTTAGCGACGCCCTGTAGAAAATGGGGACCAGATCTTTGAGAGAAAGTTCCTTGTAGATGAAAAAACTCACTAAAAGCCCGTATACAACGGCGATAGCGGCCGACTCTGTTGGTGTGAACACACCTGACATGATGCCCCCCAAAATAATAATGGGCATCATGAGTCCCCAAATGGCGTCGGTGAAAGTCCTCCATCGCTGTTTCCAGTTTCTTTTCTCTTCTGTGGGGTATCCTAGTTGTTTCGATCGAACGTAGTTAACGCAAATCAAAATGAGTGACAGAAACAGTCCGGGGATTATGCCGCCTATCAGGAGCTGGCCGACGGACACGTTAGCCACGATGCCGAAGATTACCATGGTGATGCTAGGTGGAATAATAACGCCGAGACAAGAGGCGGAAGCCACGACTGCCGAAGCGTAAGACCTGTCGTAGCCCCGCTTTTCCATCTCCGGTATCGTCAGAGTGCCTACGGCGGCCGCGGTCGCGGGAGTAGAGCCCGAGATCGCGGCGAAGAAAGTGCAAGCAACGATCGAGACAGCTGCCAGACCTCCGGAAATGTGTCCCACCAGAGCGCTGGCCAGGTTAACGATCCTCCTGGATACGCCGCCTCGTTCCATTATGGCGCCGGCCAGCATGAAAAAAGGTATAGCCAGAAGGGGAAAGGAGTTCGCACCGGCCACCATCCGTTGCGGTATCATGGAAATAGGCATAGTGCCCGAGGCAATAAGGCTGGCCAAGGCCGCCATGCCCAGAGCGAAACCTATCGGTACATTGATCAGAAAGCAAATGACGAGTGTCGAGACGAGAGCGAAGAGCATTACGCGCTCCTCCTTTCCACGGTGAAGCGTTTCCAGGCCGACAAGGTTTCAAGGGAACAGTAAAATATAAGCATAACTCCCATGACGGGTACCGAAAGATAAACCAGGCTCATGGGAATACCCAAGGCCGGCGAGGGCTGCCGGTGGGTCATCAACGTCACCGACCACCCGTACCAGACCATGTATACCGAAAAGACAATAATCCCGAGATTGACCACGACCTCCATAAGGGGGATTAACTTTTTGGGAAGCAAGTTAACGAAGACGTCCACTCCAATGTGGATGTGTTCCCTAATGCCGATGGCGGCCGCCACGAAACTGTTCCAGATGAACAGAAAGCGGACCAGTTCTTCGCTCCATGAGGGGGCGTTGTTGAAAACGTAACGCATAACCACCTGGTAGAAAGAAAGTCCTGCCATCGCCATCATGATAATGGCCAGGAACCATTTGATGGAAGTATTAAGATAACCGAGAAAGGCTGTCTCTTTTGGCGTATTCATGATATTCACCTAAAATCCTTCAAAATGTACGTTTCCCAGGTGTTTTGCCGGGGAAGGGGCATAAAACCTTCCCCGGCTGAAGCAAAAGTCACTCTGTGGTTACGATGCGTTCTACAAGTTCCTTCCCGTAATCGGCGTTACCGCCGCCCACGGTCTCGTAATAGGAGGGATAGATTTTCTGCTGCGCTGTTTCGATGAACTTAGTCTTGTCTACCTCGTTGATTTCCATGCCTTTTTCCTGAAGAACCTTCTTCATTTCGATTTCATATTTGGCCAGTTCTTCACGCTGGATATTACAAGCTTCCCTGGCGGCTTCGGCAATAATCTTTTGGTGCTCATCGCTGAGATTGTCAAACCAGTTGGCGTTGGCGATGTACTGTCTGGGATAGTAGAAGTGGCCGCTTAAGGACAAGTATTTCTGGACCTCGTAGAATCGCTGGCTGTAGATGAGATTCATGGGGTTTTCCTGCCCGTCTACGACACCCTGCTGAAGGGCCGTGTAAAGTTCGCCAAAGGCCATAGGTATTGCGGAGGCTCCGAAGGCGTTTAGGGTGTCTATCATAACCTTGCTTTCCATAACACGAATCTTTAATCCTTTCAGGTCGTCCATGGTCCTGATCGGTCTGACGTTGTTTGTAAAATACCGGAACCCTCCGTCGTTATAAGCCAGGTGCCGGATACCCACATCAAGGTATTTCCCCTGCACCAGTTGCCCTGTTTCGCCGTCAAGAACTTTATGGGCGTGATCTATATCTCTGAAAATGAAAGGAAGGTCCCAAAGCATGGCTTCTGATACGAAACGTCCCATGGGGCCGTTCTCGATGTCGCCCATCTCTATGGACCCCATTTGTACGCCCTCTACGATGGTCCTGGCATCGCCTAACTGGCCAGCTGGATATATGTTTACCTGGATGGCGCCGTCTGATCGCTCCTCGACCATATTTTTGAAGGCCGTACAGGCGACGTTTTGCGGGTCTTCGGGAATGGTGTTGCCGTTATGGGCGAACTTGATCACAACAGGTTTTGCCGAGGCACTGTC
>NPIF01001629.1_pt1 | contig 31919 bp, 24 predicted proteins | sample 8637461 | NCBI WGS metagenome assembly NPIF01 (sample SAMN07420641, study PRJNA396082) | bioreactor metagenome | isolation source: sample BR12 brine-fed electro-methanogenic bioreactor BR | place: Japan: Kochi | collected 2016-12-09
TTTTAATTTTCAGGAAACTTCAGATCTGAAACGTATCCGCCCTATTTTTTTGCCGGCAGTGTAATGGTAAATGCGGTGCCCTTGTTGACTTCACTTTCCACGGAAATCAACCCTCCCAGGCCGGTGATGATTCCCCAGGAGACATAGAGCCCCATACCGGTTCCCTGATCCGCTTCCTTGGTTGTGAAAAACGGTTCGAACACCCGGGAAATGTTCTCCTTGGAAATACCGCAGCCGGTATCCCTGACAAGGATTTTCGCTTCCTCCAGTGAGGTGTCCAGCCGGACCAGCACCTGTCCGCCGTCATCCGTGGCCTGGATGGAATTGGACAGCAGGTTGAGCAGCACCTGAAGCAGCTGCATCGGATCGGTCCATGCCGATGGATCGGGTTCCGGCGTTTCCAGTCTGATGGTGATGTTTTTGAGGGCCGCTTCCGGTTCAACCAGCGTGATGGCTTCTTCAGACAGTTGTTTGAGGCTGACCTCCACAAATGTGGAAGGGTCAGCCATTTCCGTCGTCTGGGTTTTGACGGCCTGAAGCAGCTGCTGGGTGATTTTCCCCGCCCTTCTGACGGCCTTGTTGATCCGTTCCAGTCCTTTTTTGAAGTCATCTTTGCGCGGCATGGCCTGCATTTCAGGTTTTTCCAGAATCTGCTCCAGCCAGCCGGCCGAATCCTGGATCACCGCCAGAGGGTTGTTGATTTCATGGGCCACCCCACTGGCCATCGTGCCCAGTGCCACCAGCCGTTCCGCCACCACCATCTGCTGCTTGATCTGTTCCTTGAACGCGACCTCCTTTTTTTCAGCCTGGATCCGCTGAATTTTGTGAAAAGCCTGTTTGATCTTTCGGATCAGATGTTCGAGTTCAATGGGTTTGGACAGATAGTCAAAGGCCCCGGATTTGATGCCTTCCACACCGCCCTGGATATCCGCATGCCCGGTGAGCATGATCACTTCGGTCTGTGCATGGTTCCGTTTGATCCGCTTCAGGCATTCGATGCCGTCCATCCCCGGCATCTTGACATCCAGGACAACGATGTCCGCCGGCATCTCAGCCAGCATCCGGAGTGCTTTTTCTCCCCGGTCCGCTTCCCGGACACGGATCCCCCGCCGATTGAGGCGTTTGGCAAGAATCTGCCGAAAGTCATTCTCGTCATCCACCAGCAGGGCATTGATCTCTTCGGTCAGGCCGTTCTGATCCACCATGGGTCTTTTTCCGTGTTCATATTTTGCTCTGGCGCAGTAACATGGCCGCTTCCGCTTTCTGGATCCGTTCCATCTGGTCTTTTTTCCGCGCCCGGGCCCTGTCGAGTTTTTCCGTCAACTCCTTGAAATCCGCGGGTTTGAGCAGGAAATCAAACGCCCCCAGTTTCATGCCTTCCACCGCCGACTGGATCGTGCCATGCCCGGTGAGCATGATCACTTCCACCAGAGGGTGCTGTTTCTTGATTTTTTGCAGGGTTTCGATGCCGTCCATCCCCGGCATCTTGACATCCAGGATGATGACATCCACCGGTGTCTTTTCCAGGGTGTCCAGACACTCCTGCCCGTTATACGCGGTGATGACATTTTCCTCGTTTTCCTTGAGCCTCAGGCTCAGCATTTCGACAAAATCCTTCTCATCATCAACCAGCATGATCTTACTTGTAGTTTTAAACACGATACTCTCCTGTTCCTGAGTTGTTGGATAGTTAACCACCCATCCGGGCAGGGTAGGATATCCAATATCATACCCCGCCCGTCAGTGGATAGAAAGTTTTTTTTGTCATATTATTTTACAAAACCGATCAGCGGCCAGTACACCAGCATACTTACCACGCAGATCACCAGCAGGATCAGGCACCACGGTACCGCCACCTTGATAAAGTCTTTCTGGGAAAAATAACCGGTGCTGTAGGCGATGATGGTGGGCGGGCACCCGATGACCAGCATGATGAACGATGTTGTCATGGGGGCTATCATGGCAACGGACTGGGGGGACATGTCCATCATTTCCGCCATGGGCAGGGTGATGGGCAGCATCAACGCCACAGCCGCCGAGTTGGACATCATGCTGGACAGAAACGAGCCGAAAAACCCCATGCCGTAATATACCACCGCCATGGGTTTGCCTTCCAGAAGGGGCAGGCATATCTCCGCCAGAAACCGGCCGGCCCCGCTGTCCAGCATGGCCACGCCCAGAGAGACGCCTGCCCCGAAAACGATCCAGGATTCCCAGGGAAACTTGTCACAGATGGTTCTGAAACTGATCCATCCGGGACCGCAGAATCCCAGGATGGCGAATGCGGCCGGCACACTGTAATGCCAGCCTGTCAGATCCCCCATGAACCAGAGAATAAAGGTGGCCACAAACACCACCAGTACCCCGGTTTCCGCTGTTTTCATGGGGCCCGGGTCTGTGAGTTCCACCCCTTCCAGCTCTTTTTCCTTAGGACGGATCAATATCCAGAGAATGGCCCAGGTGGCCACTGCTGTCAGGATACAGATGGGGAACTGGATGATGATGTATTTCAAAAATCCGATGGTAATGGTGCCTTCGCTGAATTTGGTGAGGATTTCCAGGGCCAGGGGGTTTCGACCGCCACCCAGAAGCGTCCCGAAGCCGCCGGCCGAAGATGCCAGGGGAATCAACAGCATGAAAAACAGCGGCAGCCGGTGCCCCTTTCCCGGCTGCATGCCCATGCTCATGAACACGGGCACGAACGCGAACACCATGATGACCGTGATGGTGGCATCATGGAACACCGTTGAGGTCAGGGTGCAGCCCACCGCCAGAATCAGGCTCAGCCGCTTGATTCTGGTACCGGCAAACTTGAGCAGGTAGAACATGAGGCGGTTGGCCAGGCCCACTTCGTTGAGTACCACCCCGAACATGATGATCATGAGTACGAACATCACCGCGGGGCTGGCAAAGGGTGCCCAGGCGGCTGAAGCCGGCTGGATTTTGAGAAAAATGAGGCCGGCCCCGGCCAGCAGGGCCGTGGCGCCGATGGGCACCGCCTCACTGACCCATAAAAACACCACCATCGCCAGCAGCCCCAGAAGACGCTGGCCTTCCGGGGTCAGGGTTTCCGGCCGGGGCAGCAGCATGACGACTATCCCCAGGACCAGCGCAATGGCCACTTTGATACCGATAGACCGGAAGGTCGCCGGTTCCTTTACACTTGCAATGTCAGCCATAGTATTGTTTTCCTTCATGTTTTGGTTATTCAATGTCATATCTGACAGGGGTCACTGCTATTTTGAACAAACAATCAAAGCAAACACTATATATACAGCTGATCCTTTTGGGATGTCTGGAAAAAAAACGGCAGCCCCCGGGTTTTCCAACGGGAACACCGGAAAACCCGGGGGGTTGTCTGCAAACTATATAAACCCGATCAGGGGCCAGTACACCAGCATGCTGATCACACAGACCACCAGGAGTACCAGGCACCAGGGAATGGCGATTTTCATGAAATCCACCTGGGAAAAGTATCCGGTGCTGTAGGCAATGATAGTGGGCGGGCATCCGATGACCAGCATGATGAACGAGGTGGTCATGGGCGCCATCATGGCCACGGATTTCGGAGACATCTCCATCAGTTCCGCCATGGGCAGGGTGATGGGCAGCATCAACGCCACTGCCGCGGAATTGGACATCAGGCTGGACAGAAACGAGCCGAAAAAACTCATGCCGTAGTACACCACAAATTCCGGTTTGCCATCCAGCAGCGGCAGGCAGATTTCTGCCAGGAACCGGCCGGCCCCGCTGTCCAGCATGGCCACGCCCAGAGACACCCCGGCCCCGAAAACGATCCAGGATTCCCAGGGGAAATTGTCACAAATGGTTCTGAAGCTGATCCAGCCGGGGCCGCAGAATCCCAGGATGGCAAAGGCGGCCGGCACACTGTAATGCCACCCGGTCAGATCTCCCATGAACCAGAGCACAAAGGTGATGATAAAAATGACCAGCACGCCGATTTCCGCCCCTTTCATGGGACCCGGATCTGCCAGCTCCACCCCTTCCAGTTCTTTTTCCTTGGGCCTGAGCAACACCCACAGCACTGCCCAGGTGGCCACCGCTGTCAGCACACAGATGGGAAACTGAATCAGGATATATTCCAGAAAGCCCACTGATATGGTACCGCCGCTGAATTTATTCAGCACTTCCAGGGCCAGCGGATTTCGCCCGCCGCCCAGAAGCGTTCCGAACCCGCCGGCGGATGCGGACAAGGGGATCAGCAGCATAAAAAACAAAGGAAGCCGGTGACCCTGGCCCGGTTTCAGCCCCATGCTCATGAACACGGGTACGAACGCAAATACCATGATCACGGTGATGGTGGCGTCATGGAATACCGATGAGGTGATGGTGCAGCCCACCGCCAGAATCAGGCTCAGCCGCTTGATTCTGGTGCCGGCAAACTTGAGCAGGTAGAACATGATGCGGTTGGCCAGGCCCACTTCGTTGAGCACCACTCCGAACATGATGATCATGAGCACGAACATGACCGCGGGGCTGGCAAAAGGGGCCCAGGCGGCCGTGGCCGGCTGGATGTTCAGAAAAATGAGCCCGGCCCCGGCCAGCAGGGCCGTGGCCCCGATGGGGACCGCTTCACTCACCCACAGAAAAACAACGAAGGTCAACAGGGCCAGCAGCCGGTGGCCTTCCGGGGTCAGGGTTTCCGGCCGGGGCAGCAGCAAGACCACAATGCCCAGGGCCAGGGAAACGGCAAATTTTATAAGGATCGACTTGGTACTAGCCGGTTCTTTCAGAGATTCAACTTCAGCCATAACTCTTTTACTCCAGATTCTTGTATAATTTTGTTCATGTAATCATGATGAAAATGTCCTTCATTTGAATCACCACGGATTTTTCAAATGCTGGACTGTTTGAATGCTTCAGCCAGCCGGATTTTTTCTTCAATGTCCAGGTGCCTTGCAAACGCCTGTTCCGCTTTTGCAACCAGATCCTCGATGCTGGTGGGTTTCTGAAGATAATCCGTGGCACCGGATTTCAACCCTTCCACCGCTGAATCCGCCGTGGCATGGCCGGTCAGCATGATCACTTCGATTCTGGGGTACTTCTGTTTGATCTTCTTCAGGGTCTCCACCCCGTCCATGCCCGGCATTTTCACATCCAGGATCACCACATGCACCAGTTCCGTTTCCAGTTTTTCAAGACATTGCTCGCCGCTGACCGCGGTGATCACATCATACCCTTTCTTGCGGATCATCTTGCTGGTGGTCTGAAGAAACCGCTCTTCATCATCCACCAGCATGAGCCGCATTTTAACCATGGTTACCATTTTGATCTCCTTTTTGAATGATCCAATTAAATCAATTTTTTTATCAGATCCCGTATTCCCTGTAAAACGGTTTCGGAATCACTGTTCAAAAAATAATTTTCTTGAAAGGTTTTCATGATCTGTTCCTGGTCTGCAAATTTTATACCGAAAATCTATCGATCGGATTTGTCCGTCAATGCTTTCGCCGGATTTGCAGAGGGGACGGAAACAATCGGGTTTCGGGAATTCTTGAAACGGATCGATCCTCCCATGGATTGCTTTGATAAATTTATCAACCTGTAAAAATCTCTGACATCCGGTACCAGGATCTTGTGTTAGAACGGCCTGAATACAGGCGTGAACCGGGTAAAATTGAAATGGCATGCTAATTGCTGATTCGCTCATTACCAGGCGCTTTTTCCGGGCGCCATGATTCTGGAAAACAGCAAAGGAGGGGTAAAATGAAAAAAATCGATAAAATTCTGGCCTGCGTGGATTTCTCTGAATATACCCGGATGACGCTGGAATCCGCTGTGGCCATTGCCGGGGGGACCCAGGCGCAGATTGTGGTGTTAAACGTCATTAACCAGCGGGACGTGACCAGTGTCGGCATGGTGAGCCAGTATTATCCGGACCGGATCAATGTAGAGGAGTATGTCCGGGATTTGAAAAAAGAACGCCTTGAAAGGCTGAACACCCTTATCAATACCGATTTTTCGGCATCCAGGGGAAAAATGACGGTGGAAGTCGATGTGGGGATCCCCTGGGAAAGCATTGTTCAGGCGGCCGTAACCCATAAGGCGGATCTCATTGTCATGGCCAACAAGGGCCGGGGCAACCTGTCCCGGGTGCTGTTCGGCAGTGTGGCGGAAAAGGTGTTCCGGCATTCTCCCATACCCGTTGTCAGTGTCAGGGACCCTGAGACCTTCAAGGGAAGACAGTGATGGACAAAAAAACCAGCGGGGAAGACACCCGGGCCAGGCGGGTCAAGCGGAACATCCTGACCAACATGATCGTCATTCCCCTGATTCCTCTGTTTCTGGCCGTGGGCATCAGTTTCTACTATTTTACCACGGCCCTGGAAAACAGTTCCACCAACAGCCTGAAACGCATCGTCGGGGACCACCGGGACATGATCGAATCTTTTCTTGCGGAACGCAAATCCGATCTGGAGATGGTGACCCGGTTGTTTGATTTTGAATCCATCCGCCGCGATCAGGTCATCGATGAGGTGTTCGAAATTCTGAAAAACAAATCAGGCGCCTTCATCGATCTGGGGCTGTTCGATTCCCGGGGGCTTCATGTCCGGTACTCGGGCCAGTACGAGTTGACCGGAAAACTCTACAGAGACGAGTTCTGGTTCCGGGAGGTCATGGAAAAGGGCCGGTACATCAGCGATGTGTTTCTGGGATACCGGAATGTGCCGCATTTCATCATAGCGGTGAAAAAAGGGGAAGGGGAGAATGCCTGGATTCTCAGGGCCACCATCGACACCCTGTTTTTTGACCGGATGGTGTCTGGTGTGCGGATCGGCAGATCCGGGGAAGCCTATATCCTGAACAAAAAGGGTACTGCGCAGACCGGACGGCGGTCCGGCGGAATCAATGTGATGGAAGAAGACCCCCAGTTTTCCGCGTTTCCATCGTCGGACAGCACCATTCAAACGTTTCTCAAATCCGATCCCCAGGGGGTCAAATATCTGTATGCCACCACCTGGCTCAGGGATTTGGACTGGCTTCTGGTGGTGCGGCAGGAAAAAAAGGATGCGTTCCGGTTTTTCTACTATGCCCTGTATGCCAGCCTGGTGATCGTGGCCTTAGGGGTTGCCATTATCGTGGGCATGTCTTTTTTCATGACGGAAAAACTGTTCACGCGCATCGAACAGCTGGGCCGGGATAAAAAGGATCTGGGCAATCAGCTGATCCGGGCCACCCAGCTGGCGGAAGTGGGAGAGATGGCGGCCGGGTTCGCCCACGAGATCAACAACCCGCTCCAGATCATCAAAAGCGAGCATGCCCTGATGGCGTCCATTTTTCAGGACCTGTCCGAGAACAAAAAGATCGACCCGGAGGATGAGGATATTCTGGAGCTCCAGGATTCCCTGTCCCAGATCGAACTGCAGGTGTCCAGGTGTTCGGACATCACCCGGGCCATTCTCAAGTTCGGGCGCAAGAATGAGACCCGGGTTCAGCTGCTGTACCCCGGGGAACAGATCCCGGAGATCATCAAAATGATCGAGCAGCGGGCAAACGTGGAAGGCATTGCCGTGCTTCAGAACATTCCGGTGGACCTGCCCGGATTCAAGGGGGATGCGTCCCAGTTTCAGCAGGTGATGCTCAATCTGTTCAACAACGCCATTGACGCGATCATGGAGGCCCATCCCGATGCCGGGGGGCGGCTGGATGTCCAGGCACGGGCTAAGGATGAGAAATGGATTGAAATCCGTGTCACGGACAATGGCGCGGGCATCCGGCCGGAACACATAGAAAAGGTGTTTTCTCCGTTTTTCACGACAAAGCCGGTGGGGAAAGGCACCGGACTGGGATTGTCCGTGTGTTACGGGATTGTCGAGAATTTCGGGGGCACCATGGATGTGACCAGCCAGGTGAATGAAGGCACCACCTTTATCATCAGTCTGCCCGCGGCGGAAGCGGCCCAACAGGACCAGTGAGGCCCCGGTGTCCGGTAACCAATGTTGAAACACAGGAGAAGGATTTTGGATAAAATGACACTGATGCTGGTGGATGATGAAGAACGCTATCTGCTGACCACCGCCAAACTGATGGAAAAAAAGGGGATCGATGTCCTTACGGCCCAAAGCGGAGAACAGGCCCTGGATCTGCTCAGAACCCATGAAGTCCATGTGGTGATTCTGGATATCAAGATGCCGGGGATGGACGGATTCAAGACCCTGCGGGCCATCAAGACGTTGTATCCGCCGGTGGAAGTGATCTTTCTCACCGGCCATGCCACCATGGATTCCGCCATCGAAGGACTGCAGTTCGGGGCCTTTGATTACGTGATGAAACCGGCGGATATCGATGACATCCTTGCCAAGGCATGTGAGGCGTTTGAAAAAAGACAGCGGCTCGAGGAAAAAATCAGAGGATTGGCATCCCGTGAGATGGATGCATTTCGTGATAAATCTTGATGAACTGAATGTTAAACTGTTGTGATGGAGGGGTACATGAAAAAAGAGAAAAAAGTGACGGGATATGACAAATACATCAACTGGAAGGTGTTTATCTTTCCTGTTCTGGCAATGGCGATCCTGCTGCTCATCCCCACGCCGAAAGGCATGAAGGACGTGGGCACCCAGTACCAGGTGGGGCCTAAAGCAGTGGTGAACCATATCACCAGAGAAATGTTTGATGTGGACAGTGTGGATGCGGCCCAGTGGCAGCTGCTCACCGCAAGGATCATGGAGGCCAACATGCAGATGGGGGCGTTGAAAAAAGCCCGGTATCTGGCAAGGGACCTGAAATGGTGCAAAGGCAACAAGATCGATGCGGACCAGAAGAATTTTGATTTGGCCTTTAATTATATCAAGGATCAAGTGGATGAGGAACGCTTCCTGTCGGTCATGACCGGGGCACTGGACTTGAGAAAACAGGGATTGAAATACGGGGACCTCACCGGCAAAGACAAGGCCGCCGCGGACAAAGGGGCCTGGCATATCCAGGTGGCCATTGCCGTGGGCGCGTTCGTGGTCCTGTGTTTTCTGACCGAGTGTATCCCTTTGCCGGCGGTGGCGTTCTGCATCGGCCTGATGTATGTGTTTACAGGGGTCCTGTCCCGGGAGGCCGTGACCATGCTCTACTGGAGCGATGCCTGCTGGTTTATCATGGGCAGTCTGATGTTTGCCGCCGCATTCGTCAAAACCGGGGTGGACAAGCGGGTGTGCCTGGCCATGTTCAAGAAACTGGCCGTGCCCAACACCAAGTGGATCACCCTGATTTTCTTCGTGATCATCGCGCCGCTGGCTGCGTTTATCTCCGACCATGCCCTGGCCGCCATGTTTCTGCCCATCGGCATGCTCTTGTATCAGAACAGCCTCACCGACGAGGTGCCCGAGGACAAGGAGCTGGCCAAGCTGCTGATGATCACCATTGCCATGGCCTGTAACATCGGCGGGCCGGGCGCCCCTTCCGGCGGGGCCCGAAACGTGATCATGATGACCTATCTGTCGGACATGTTCGGCATCGATATCGGTTTTTTCCAATGGGTCACCTACTGCTTTCCCATTGTCATTGTCATGATTCCCATCACCTGGTTTATGACCAATCTGCGGTTCCGGCCGAAAATCATTTCCCTGGCCCCGGCCATGGACCATCTGCGGTCTGAAATCGATAAAATGGGCGGCTGGAACAAACAGCAGATCTGGGCCCTGGTCATTTTTGTGATCATGGTGTTCGGGTGGTTTACGGAAAAATCGTTCTACCAGATGGGCATTTTCCCCTTCCGTCTGGGCATCGGCGTGATCGCCGTGGCCGGTGCCATCGCCTATATTTTGTCCGGGGTGGTCAACTGGCGGGATTACCAGGAAAAGGTGGACTGGGGCGTGGTGTGGTTGTATGCCGGGGCCATCATTTTCGGCCGGACCCTGGACAGCACCGGGGCCGCCTACTGGCTGGCCCGCTCCGTGATTGATTTTCTGGCCCAGTTCGGCATGGAATCCGGCCTGCCCCTTCTGATGGTCAGCAACGGTATGACATCGGTGATCACCAACCTGATGGCGGACGGCCCGGCAGCTGCGTCCGTGGGTCCCATCGCCCTGAACATGGCGGGCATGGTGCATCCGGGGTCCACCTATCTGCCCTTTATGGCCATGTCCACCGCGGTGGCGTCTTCATTTGCCTACTGCCTGATCATCGGGACCCCGCCCAATGCCATCGTGTATGCCAGCGGATACCTGGAGCCCAAGGATTACCTGCGCGTGGGGATTCCCATGTTTTTTGTCGCCAATGTGGTGTTGCTGCTGATTACCGGCATCTACTGGAGCTTCAGAGGATTTGGTACCCTGCCGGGATTCTGATGCCGATTTTGAAAGGAGAGACACACGATGCAAAAGAAACAGAATTCAGATCCGACCCGGAAACCCCTGTTCAGGGACGGGAAGCTGTATTTCACCAAAGAAACGGAACGCCGGGTCTTTTTCTTCATGACCCTGGTCATGCTGGCATCCGGTGCCGTGATGAAGCTGTTATAGGAAACAAGGCATGCGGATTCATGGCGTGTCGGATCACAATGAAGGGGAGGGCCCTGTCATGGTAAGCGCTGTATGGAAATCCGGCCGGTTCTATGCCTATGCATTGATCCAGCTGTTGATCGAACCGGGCCTGTTTTTCAGGGAACTGGCGGAAAAAACCAGGCCCCGCCGGGCTGTGGAATTCATGGTGATCTGCTGCCTGTTCTATGCCCTGGCAAGTCTGCTGACCGGGGCGTATTCACACCCGGTCCGGATCATGGGGCCCATCTTTTTCATGAACGCGGCCGGCATGATCCTGATCTCATCCACCCTGGGGTATATGGCCATGGTGATGATCGCCGGAAAAAAAGCGTCCTTTGCCGTGGTGTTCAGCATCTACGCGTTTTCATCCGGGGTGACGCTGTTTCTGTCCTGGCTGCCGTTTCTGTTATGGATCACCGAGCCCTGGAAATGGTGGCTCATCTGCACCGGACTCAAACATGCCTGTCGCCTGTCATGGAAAAAATCCATCCTGATTGTGGCGGTGTCCACAATCGTGCTGTTTTTTCTGGTGTATTCAGCGCATCTGGCATTTGTGAAAAACTAACTTGTACAAGGAGAACATATCAATGACCGATCAGATAAAAGTATTGATGGTGGACGATGAAAAGCGGTTCAGGGAAACCACCCGCAAGATATTGGAGAAAAAGGGGTTTGAGGTGATTCTGGCGGAGGATGGGGAAAAGGCCCTGGAAAAAATTGACGAGCAACCCGATGTGGTGGTCCTGGACATCAAGATGCCGGGGATGGACGGCCATGAAACCTTGAGCCGGATCAAGAAGGTCAAACCGGACCTGCCGGTGATCATGCTCACGGGCCATGGGGCAAAGCCCTCGGCCAGAGAAGCCCTGGTGGAGGGAGCATTCGATTACCTGAACAAACCCTGTGACATCGGGCTTCTGGCCGCCAAAATAAAGGAGGCTTGTCACTTGGGCGAGAAGCTGCCGGGCCATAAGGAGCGGCGGGTAACGGCGGTGATGATTCCCGTCACCGAATATACCCGGATCTCTGAAACCAAAACCATCCAGGATGCCATTCTGGCGCTCCGGGCATCCTTTGAAACGAGAATGGCCACAGACCATTTAATGGAAACCGGGCACCGGTCCATTCTCATCGTGGACCGTCACGATCAGATCAAGGGGATCCTGACCATCCGGGACCTGCTGGAGATGCTGATGCCGCCGTATCTGTCTGCCCCCAAACCGTTTCTGGCCGACAGTATCGAGTATTCCCCCATGTTCTGGACCGGGATGTTCACCCAGGGGATCAAGGAAGTCAAAAAGAAAAATATCACCGAGGCCATGTCTCCTTTGCCGGCCTTTATCGACGGCAATGCCAATCTCATGGAGGCGGCCTACCGCATGCTCCATGAAAACGAGCGCCGCCTGCTGGTGACCCTGGCGGGAAAGATCGTGGGCATTGTCCGGGAGCAGGACCTGTTTTTTGAAATGGAAAGGATACTGAAAGCCTGAACCGGCGGATCATCCGTCAAAAGGCGTTCATGAAAAAAGTGCGGCGCCCGGGGATCTTTTCCCGGTGCGCCGTCTTGTTTCCCGCCGTATCATCCGACTATTTTTTTTTGTCTCTGGATGGATACAGATCAAATACCGAATGGGGGGATTCGATAATTTTCTGGACATTTTCCTGCATTTCCTCTTTGACATGCGCATCTTTTTTCTGCCAGGCCCCCTCGATTTTATTGACCAGGTCATCGATTTCGCAGGGCTTGGTCAGATAGTCATAAGCCCCCAGCCGGACCGCTTCCAGAGCGCTGTCAATGGACCCGTGGCCCGTCAGGATCAGGGTCTGGGTGAACAGGTCCAGTTTTTTGATCTCCTTGAGGGTGGCAATGCCGTCCATGCCCGGCATCTTGAGGTCCAGCACCACCACGTCGAAATCCTCCTTTTCCAGTTCCTGGACCGCCGCATCCCCGCTGTTCACCGCAGTGACCTGATACCCGCGGTTGACCAGCAGCCGGGACATGTTGGTGGTGAAAACAATTTCATCGTCTACCAGTAAGATTCTGCTTCCTTTCATGACTGCCTCCTTTTCCGGATGATGTCATCCGGTTATTGTGATGGGTCTGATGTGTTGTCAGGGCCGGGTTGACCTGAGTCCCTGTTATTCTTTTCCGACAGAGTCAAGGGTAGAAAGATCACAAATTCAGTGCCTTCTCCCGTTTGGCTTTTGACGGTGATGCTGCCTTTGAGCTGCCGGATGATGCTGTAGCAGATGGACAGCCCCAGACCCGTGCCTTTTCCCACCGGCTTGGTGGTGAAGAACGGATCAAAGATGCGGTCCAGGTGTCTCGGATCGATGCCGGTACCGGTATCGGCAATGGAGAGAAAGATGCCGCCGCTGTCCCTGTCATGCCGGGTCCTGATCCGGATAGAGCCGTAAGGCTTGCCTTCGTGGGCATCCACGGCGTTGGTGATCAGATTCAGAAATACCTGCTGCAGCTGGGAGGGGTCCGACTGAATGGCCGGCAGGTCCGGGTCCAGATCGGTGAGCAGCCGGATGCCGCTGGTCCGGGTCTCCCGTTCCATGAGATCCACCACCTCTGCGACGAACCGGTTCAAATCCACGGTTTCGATCATGGACCGGGTCCGCCTGGAAAACCGCAGCAGGTTGTGGGTGATGCGTTTGCACCGCTGGGACTGCACGGCAATCTGGTCCATGGAGGACAAAAACTGTTCCCTGAATGCCGGGTCATCGATGACTGTCTGTTGAAACTGGTCCAGAAGCAGCTGGCGTTCGGTCATGATAATGGCCACCGGATTGTTGATTTCATGGGCCACCCCGGCGGACAGTTCTCCGATGGACGCCAGTTTGCTGGCCTGCATGAGCTGGTTGTTCAGCCGGGCCGCATGGTCGTCCCGTTTCCGGATGATCCCCACCATGTGGCGGGTGATGAAAAGGGCGGCCACCAGAATGCTCAGAGCGCTCAAGTGCAGAAAGATGAGATTGACGAACCGGGCACGGTCCATCTCTTTAAAGGTTTCTGCACCGGCCTGTTTTACCACCAGCATCCATTCCGGCTGGGTGAGCCAGAATTTTCCCACCACCTGTCCGGAAAAGCGGCCGGTCTGGTTCTTTTTATTGACGTCCACGGTTACCACGTCCTTGAATGGCGCAACCGTCACATCAGCCCGGTCCATGATGGACCCGCCGAACCTCGGGGTCGTCTGATAAAGGCCCTGGGTACTCACCAGGTAGACTTCACCGGTTTCACCGATGCGTACGTTTTCCACCAGTGTACGGAACACCTGGGTATTGATGGTGGCCCTCAGAATCCATTGATCATCGCCTTCGCGGCGGAGCACGGCAATGATGAAATGGGGTTCCTGGCGGAAACCCATGAACATGTCACTGATGAAAAGGCCTTTGTGCATCACCTGTTTGAACCATTTTTCATTGACGTATACTTTGTCCAGCAGGTTATAGGGGCCGATATATGCCAGGTGGTTGCCGTGCTGGTCAATGACCCCCAGATCCATGATGTAGGGCTGTTCCCGGTTCATGTTTTCAAAGACGGTCATGAGGTGCGCAGGCTCGCGCAGGTCATTTTTCGAGTGGGTGTCGGCCACCAGACGGAGCTTGGTGCTCTGTTCCCGTAAAAACTGTTCGATAAACCGGCCGTGATTGGCGACCTGTTCCTTGAAGGCGTTTACAATGCGGGTTTCGGCGAAATAGGTGTAATGGATGTTCAAGCCCCATCCCACCAGCAGGAGAGGCGCTATGGAGCAGACCACGGTAAGCAGGGTGAACCGCCGGAGAAGATACCGGTAGGCGTTTTTTCCCGGCGGGTTCAATGCCGTGTCCGGCGTTGTGGTGATGGGGTCATGACCGTTCATTGATTTTTTCCTGTGTTGACACCATTTCGTCACAAATTACGCGTCATCATGCGTTTGCCAATAAGATAATCAAAAAACGTGCCAGGTGAAATATGATTTGTAGATGTTCGTAACCCATTGTGATCATGAGTTATATGATCTTTTGTAAACGGCAGGTTCCTGGCCGGGGTGAAGATGGCCTTTGAATGTCAATTTTGCGTGGACACCCGGTGGACAGGGATTGTTTCAGTCCGGCGGAATGTCTCCCATGAGCGTATTCAGCGTCACCGTAAAACAGCTTCCACTGCCCGGGGTGCTCTCAAGGGTGATATCCCCGTTGTAAAGCGCTGCAATTTTTTTGATGATGGAAAGTCCGAGCCCGGAGCCGTCAATACGGTCGGTATGGGGGGTGCGGATGCGGACAAATTCTTTGAACAGGCGGTCGGCATCCTGGGGTGAAATGCCGATGCCGGTATCAGATACCTGGATGGAAATTCTGTTTTTGTCTGCGGACAGGGTAATGGTCACCCGGCCGTTGTCAGAATTGTATTTCACGGCATTGGATACCAGGTTGTTTAAAATGGTTTCCATCTCCCACGGGTCAGCAAGAATACAGACGGGACCATGGCTGCAAATCTCCATGAAAATGCCGCGTTCCTCAGCAGACCCGGCCATGTTTTCCACAGCCAGTGCCGCGGTTTTCACCAGATCCACCCAACCCATTCGCCGGGGTTTCTGGCCGGATTCCAGCCGGGTGACATCCAGCAGGTCCAGGATCAGCTTGCGCATGCCCTTGACCCGTTCCAGGCTGCGGTCAGCCAGCTGCCGGATCAGGCCGGCATCCTCCGCCGGATCCGCTGTTCGAACAATATCAAGATATTGCTGAATGGCAGCCAGCGGCGCCTTGAGTTCATGGGCCAGAACAGAGATAAATTCAAACCGTATCCTGCGTTTTTCCCGGGCCAGTTTTTCAGACTGGCGGCAGAGCAGCAAATGCTTGGTGGCGCGATAGACCGTGGCTTTGAGTTCTTCGGGGGTGAACGGTTTTGCCAGAAAATCATAGGCCCCCCTGCGGGTGGCGGCAACGGCATTTTCCAGGGTGGCATAGGCCGTGATCATGATCGTCAGCATATCCAGGGATGGATCTCTGATATGGGAGAGGATATCCAGGCCCGATATTCCCGGCAGCTTGTGGTCCAGCAGCAGCAGGTCCGGGGCGGAATCATGCAGGAGTTCCATGGCTTTTTCACCTGTGTCCACACACGCGGTCACGTAGCCCACGGTCAGATCCACTTCCGGCACGTGTATGGAATAATTTTTCAAAACCCGTGCAACGGCAGCGCCCAGGGCCGGTTCATCATCCACTACAAGCAGGCGTAAGGTTTCCATTGGTTTTTCTCCAGAATTTTTGTAACAGGGTTCTTTCTCACTGCCTTGCCGTGCGGGGCAGTGCAATGGTCATTGTGGTGCCGGTAGGGCCGGTTGCAGGGTCTGCATTGGAACTTACCTGAATGTCTCCCCGGTGCATTTTGACAATGCCGTAACTCACTGCCAGGCCCAGACCGGTGCCTTTTCCGAATGGTTTGGTGGTAAAAAAGGGATCAAAAATTCTGGGGTGGTTTTCAGCCGGGATACCCATGCCGGTATCAGCGACACTGACAATGACCCGGTCTGCATCTTCACGAATGGACAGGGTCAAATCACCGCCGTCAGGCATGGCTTCAACCGCGTTGGTGATCAGGTTCACAAAAACCTGGGTTATCTGGTCGGCATCCATTTCCACAACAGGGTCTGTGATCTCAGATTGGTATGCAAGGCAGATGTTCCGGGCAATGGGCAGGGTTTTCAGGCACCGCTGCACCAGTGCATGGATATCCACCGGCTGGTACATCACCTTGTTCTGACGGGCGAAGTTGAGCAGGCCGGCCACGATTTTCCTGCACCGCTCCGTCTGTTCGGCAATGGTTTTCAGATCCTGCCGGAGGGTGGAATCTTCCGGGCATTCATCATGCAGGATATGGGTATACATCAGAACCACCCCAAGGGGATTGTTGATCTCATGGGCAATGGCTGCAGAAAGCTGACCCATGCTGGCCAGTTTCTCAGACTGGATCAGGGCCGCCTGGACCCCGGCCAGTTCCAGTCTGGATTCATTGAGTTCAGACAGGGTGTTTCGCAATTGTTCAATGGTATAGGGCAGACACATTTCCGATTCAGCCAGACCCATGACCACTGCCTGTGCATGGTCCCGGCAGGTGTCATATCCGCAGGCACCACAGTTGAGCTCGTCTGTGGACCTGATTTTTCCCATGCGGTGCAGTGCAGCGGTGATATCCGCTGCCGACGGAAGGATTGCGGCATTTTCCCGGCAGGTAAACCGGCGGGACAAACAAAGATCTTTAAACCGGGCCATCCAGTTTTTTGCCTCATGAACATCCCCGGCATCGGCCCGGGACCGCACATACCGGCTGACCATGGACCGCCGGCTGAACAGCGGCAGAAGGTTCTGGATCCCCGGGCCCATGATACAGCCGCTGCAGCAGAGAATTTCCAGCATACGTGCATCCAGGGCCCCGAACTCCATCTCCTTGACCGCTTCCACAAAGTCGGCCCGGCCGTCGGCAGCCACCACTTCTCCAGCCATCAGGTCTTCGTTTATGTCCGCAGCCTGAAGGATGCCCCTGGTGATGGGAAACAATGCCCCGAGAGATGCTCTGGGCGGATCAAAATCACTTTTCTGTATCGTTCGGGGAGTGATCCCGGCGTGATCCAGCATTTTCTGCAGTTCTATAAAAGTCAGCACCCCGTTGATTTCTCCGGGATTGTCCGGGTCCTGCTCCGCTTTTTTAGCGAGACAGGGGCCGATAAACACCAGTTTCCGGCTGGGTCCGTAAATGTGCCGCAGGACTCTGGCTTCGGCCAGCATCGGGGATACCACCGGTGCCAGCCGGTCCTTGAGACCTGGATGAAACAGTTCCACAAACGCCACCAGGGCGGGGCAGGTGGTGGCGATAAACCGGCCCTGGGGAAAATCGGTCATCAGTTTTTTGTATGCACCAGCCACCAGATCCGCACCAAACCCGACCTCGTGAACAGTTTCAAAACCAAGTGCCCGTATCATTCCCACAAGGGTTTGATGGGGGATGTCACTGAAAGCCGCCGGAAAACTCGGTGCCAGCATGGCCGATACCGGCAGGCCTCCGGCCAGAATCTGCCGCACTTCATCCATTGAATCATACACCTGCTTGGCGCCCTGGCTGCAGACCCGGAAACAGTTGCCGCATCCGATGCAGCGTTCCACCAGGACTTCGGCCTGACCGGAAGAAATGCGTATGGCCTTGGCCGGACATTCACGGACACAGGTATAGCAGGCCCGGCATTTTTCCTGAAGGGTGGTGACCAGGGGGTGGTGATGGTGTACACGCATGATGGATCATCTCCATTCAAATGGGTTGTTCTGCCGGTGTCCGGACCGGTGCAGGGCCTGCCATGTCCAGGCCAGTTGCTGGTCGGAGGGCCCGGTACCTGTTAACTTTCGGTCCATCCAGCCGGCAGCGAAACACAGCAGCAAGGTTCCCAGAAAATTGACCACCGCATAATAATGCAGGGCCATCCCCGGGACACCGAAACTGACCCCGGCGCTCCAGAGGGTTCCCAGTATTCCGCCGGCAAGCATTCCCCGGCTGCCGGCGGTGCTGCTGAACATGCCCAGCAGAAAAATGGCCAGCAGGGGACTGCCGAACCCGTTGATGATTTTATTGGCGATTTCAAAGACGGTACCCATGTGTGAAACACCCATGGCAGCAACCGTGGCAGCCATGCCGAAAAACAGGCTCAGGCGCCGGTTGATGCCCGATGATTCCAAAGATGTTCGGCCCGGGTGGAACCTGCGGTAAAAATCGGTGACAAACGCGGCACAGCAGGAGTTGATACCTGAATCCACGCTTGACATGGTGGCGGCTGCCAGCCCAGTCACCACCAGGCCGGTGGCGCCGGCGGGCAGGGAACTGATAAACAGAACAAACCATGCCATGGGAGGGCTGCCCGCGATGGGAGCAACCGAGGTGTGGGCGGCATGGCTGTAAATGGCAAATCCCAGCATGGCCAGCAGGAGCAGGGAAAAAATGGATGCCGCATAGCTCAGGTGAAATGCGATCTTTGCCGTGGACAGGCTTTTTGCGGTAAAGTACCGCTGCACCATGACCTGGTCGACGCCGTACCGGGACATGAAGGCCACAAAGGTGCCGATCCATGCACTCCACAAGGTGATCCGGATCCGGGGATCCAGGGAAAAAATGTCCGGATCAAAGGGGTAAAACGGTTTCATCAGGCCCCCGGCTATCCCGGTTTCCATGATCCCTGAAATGCCTCCCGGGAACCGGGCTGCAGACAGGTACAGGATGATCAGCAAACCGCCCACCAGGACAATGAATTGAAACACGTCGGTCCACATGGCGGCGCGTATGCCGCCGGCGGCGGTATAGGCGGTCACGGCCGTGCCGGTAAAGAAAATGACGACGTACAGGTTCAGGCCGGTGAGGAGCGCCAGCACCTTGGACGGCACATACAGGGCCGTGGCCATCCAGAAGATGCGCCAGACAATGAACAGGCCCGAAGCCAGGGTGCGGACCCTGACATCAAACCGGTTTTCCAGGTATTCATAGGCGCTGCAGATCCCCAACCGGTGATAAAAAGGCATGATGATGCGGATCACCGGAATGGCCGCAAAGACAAATACCGGTAGGCTCAGGGCCACATACAGTCCATGCCCGAACACCTCGGTGGAAAACGCGGTGTAATTGATACCGCTGAAGGCTGTCAGGGTAATGGACAGCCCGATGGGCAGCCAGTGCATGGACCGGCTGGCCAGAAAAAAATCACTGTCCGTATCCCGGTGCCGGGATGTGGCCACAGCCACGCACAGGATCAGGGCAACGTAGGCAGCCATGATGAGGATATCCAAAGGTTTCATGGCGGTTAAAACGTCATCATCCAGGAAAGACCCGCATTGATGCTGGGCTCTTTGAGGACAAATCCCCTGGAAGTGGAAAGGTGGTTGCGGTAATCGGCATCCAGCAGGTTGTTGACATGCAGCCCAAGGCGGTGCCGGAAATTTTTGAGAACAAAGGTATACCCGGCGGTCAGGTTCACGGAAGCCCAGCCACCTGTGGTATCGATTCCCTCAGGGGTATGATTCTGGCTTGCCGCCCATTCCACTTCCGCGCCCGCCTGAAACCGTTCAAAGTCGTCCCAGCTCAGACCGGTTACGCCGTTCAGTGGCGGGATAAACGCCAGATTCTCATTTTTTGAGGTGTTTCGGCCCCTGGCATAGGACAGGGTGGTGTATCCCTGTAACCGGGGAGTGAAAAACCAGCGGATGGCGGCCTCACCTCCATAAATCCTTGCCTGGTCGATATTTTCCAGCCGGCGGACTCCGCCTCCCGGGCTGGGATCGGCAATGAGATTTTCCAGGGTATTCACAAAACCGGTTAAATCAAGATGGAGCCTGTTTTGACGAAGGTGCAGGCTGGTTTCCAGAAAAATGGACCGCTCCGGTTCAAGGTCCGGGTTGCCATATAATTCATTGCCCGGGAAAAAAAATATATACTTGAACCGGTCCATGAGATCCGGTGCCCGATAGCTGGAAGCGGCGGTGGTGGTCAGATGCCAGTTACCTGAAAGATACCATGTGAGACCGGCATGGGCGCTCCAGTTCATGTCGGTCTGCGAGTCGTCCGGACGGATCCGGACACCGGGGGGTGAAATGGAAGTGTAAAGAGAGTCGCTGTCGGCAGAGACCCGGTCGATGCGAAATCCGGTATTCACCTCCAGGCTGGTGTTCACCAGCCAGCTGTTTTCGACGAACAGGCCCGCGGAAAGCTGGGAGGAATTCGGCAGCGGCATGTCCTGGACGATGGCACCGGTTTTGAACCGGCGGGTGCGGGACCCGTCATAGGACCAGTTCCAGATATCCGCCCCTGCCAGGATATGAAGGGCACCGATTTCCACCTGGTTCCGCCAGGTGATGCCCAGGGTGTCATGGCGGGCCCGGGGCAGGATCTCTTCAATCGGCCCGCCGGTGAACCGGTCGATTCTGACATCACGGTCTATTCGTTGAAAATAGGCATTGATGCCCGATGACACCAGGTCCAGGCCGTCAAAATTTGTATCATGCCGAAAATTGACAAGGGTCCGGCTGATATCCGGATAGGTGACATCACTGTTGACAGGCAGCGGTGCCGTGCCTGACCCGGGAATACCCACATCGGTTGCCTGGTAGCGCTGGACCTGAAAGCGGCTGATGTTTGCCGCATTCCATCGTCTGGACAAAGACAGCTTTCCCTGGAGATCCTCAAACCCGCTGTTCGGGACACGAAGGCCGCTTCCGTCCCGGTAGCTGTCCCGGTTCCGGTATCCTGCCGACACATAGACCCACTGGTTTGGATCAGCATGAGAAAGATTGCTGTATCCATCCACCCCGGATGGACTGGTTGCCGCAGATGCCGCCATGGTGCCATGGTGGGAAGGTGTCCGGGTAAACGCCGCCTGCCGGGTGATGATATTGACCACACCGCCGATGGAACCGGACCCGTACAGGACGCTGACCGGTCCTTTGATGATTTCCACCCGGGCGACCTCCTGGGGATGGATGAGACCGAACTGGGCATTGATATCGGTGGCGGTGTTCACCCGGCATCCGTCGATCAGGAGAACCAGCCGGTTTCGCCCCAGGCCGCGGATATTGATATCCCCTCCCCAGATGGCATCGGTTGTCCGGCTGACCCCCGGTGTTTTGACAATCATGTCGGTGATACTGACCGGTTGTTCAGACACGGCCGCTTCGGACCCGATCACACTGATGCGGCCCGATGCCGCCGGCACAGCGGTATGGATGATACGCCAGGGGCCGGGGGTGACCACAATGGTGTCCGGTGTAGGGGGCTCTTCGGAAGATATCGGGCCGGCAACCAGTGTCTGGCTGGTTAACACCGTGAACACAAGCAGGGGTATGAAAAACAAACCACGCAATTAATCCCGCTCCTTTCCGATCGTCTGTGCGGCCGGCAGGGTGACCAGAACGGTTGTTCCCTGATTTTCCCGGCTGTCCACCTGGATGGTTCCCTGGTGGGCATCCACGATCTCCTTGACAATGGACAGTCCCAGGCCGGTACCCATTTCCTGTTTTTCCCGCGCGTTTTCGGCACGGAAAAATTCGGTGAACAGCCTGGACTGATCTTTTTCCGGAATGCCGATGCCGGAATCCGCGATCCGGATGGCGATCCTGTTGCCGGGTGCGCCGGAAAACGTCACCTTGATCCATCCGCCATCAGGGGTGTATTTGATGGCGTTGGACACCAGGTTTTCAAGCATCTGTTCAATCTGTTCACTGTTGCCTGAGACCGGCGGCGGATCGTTTTCCACTGTGACGGTGAAATCGATGGTACGTTCCGCCGCCTCGTTCTGAAACGTTCTTTCCAGCCGCCCCCCCAACCATCCCGTGTCCAGGCTTTTTTGGGGAAGAGGTTGCCGGCTCCGGGTGGTGGACAGGTGCATCAGTTCATTGATCATATCCAGCATGGTGTGGATCCGGCGGTCCACCCGGCGCAGATATTCGGACTGATCCGGAGTCAGCGGGCCCAGATGTTTCCCACGCACCAGTTCCAGCATACTCAGAACCGCGGACAACGGGGCTCGCAGGTTGTGGGCCGCACGCATCATGAACCGTGATCTCTCTTCAGCGAAACTTTCCGTCGCCTTATAGGCCTGTGAATTATAGATGCCGATACCCACCATCCCGGCGGCCAGGCGCAAAAAAGTGATGTCATCGTAGAAAAACCGGTCCGGCAGCACGCTATACGCCCCAAGCACCCCGATGGTTTTGTCCTCCACCACCATGGGAACAAAGAGTACCGACTGAATACGGGCCGCCTTCAGGTCCTCGCCGAACTGAAACATGTCAGGGTCGCCCGGCCGGCCGGTAATAAAAGATTCTCCTTCAATTATCCGGCGGTTCAACGGACTCTGATCCAGAGACACCTGCCGGTGTCTGATAAATTTTTCCGGCAGCCCCCAGCTGGCCCTGTAGACCAGATGCGAGCCGTCTTCATCCAGCAGTTTGATGGAAACCGCCTTGATGTCCATGGCCTTTGCCAGGTCATGGGTGGTGATTTCCAGAATCTGATCCAGATGACGGACAGTCCCGATGGCCCTGACCATCTCGAACAGGACATTGAACCGTTTGTTGAAGCCGGCCAGGGCTTCGGATTTGGCATCCAGCAGCAGCATCCGTTGAAAGAAAACGCCCATCACTCTGGTGGCCAGCCAGGCGGTAATGGACAGGGTCGCGGCAAAAAAGAACAGATACAGGCTCACCCGGGAAAAGGAGGAAGAGATGAGGGGGGCGGCTTCCACTGAAAGAGAATGGTGGTCGATCCAGCCGTACCACTCGCCAAAGGTGATGAATGTTACTCCGGCCACGGCAACGGCTGTAAATCCGTATGTGGAAAATCCGGGCAGCAGCACCGCTGAAAACAGGACGTGAAAAACGCAGAAGTACAGCAACGGGCTGGCAATGCCGCCGGTGAGATGAATCAGGGCCAGAAGGGCCAGGTAATCCAGGCCGAGCTGCCAGTAAATGAATTTTTGAACGCCGGCCTGGTTCTGCCAGTCAGAGGGTTTCAGGCCATGGGCCCAGGTCCATAACAGCAGGTTGTAACACAGGATCCACCCGGCAATCATCAGCAGGGCCGCCCGGGGGGGCTGATAGCCTGACGCCATTGCCGCGCCCAGGGCGGCCGCAATGGCGGGAGGGACTGCCCAGCGCAGCCGGATCAGCCAGAGACTGCGGGTTCTGAGTTCTGTACACAAAATCCGGGAAAAGGAATTGAAAGGCCGGGCACGCTTTTTTTCCGGCAATGGCATTTCCATGATATTTTCCCTCTCAACGGTTATGTCCGGCTTCGGACATGGTATATACCGGTTCAGGGTGCCTGCAGGATACCGGCGATCTTTTTGATCAGTCTGCCCGAATCGATGGGCTTTTCAAACAGCCATTTGACAGGCCAGGTCTCCCCCATGATATGCTGAAACTGGTCCGGACCCTCATCCCTGACCTTATCCATAAAGCTGGTGAGCATGATAATGGGCAGGTTTTCATAATCCGGGCTGTTTTTGAGCGCATAGGCCAGATCAAACCCCTCGGTATCGGTGGACATCATCACGTCCAGAATCATCAGATCCGGTTTTTGTTCCGAAAGTTTTTGCAACGCTTCTTTGCCGTTGCGGGCCAGACGTACCATATATCCGTTTCTTTCCAGGATGATTTTGAGGCTGTCACGGATATCTCTGTCATCATCCACCACAAGAATGTCATGTTGTTTTGTCATGGTGTTTTCCTCATACATTTAATGGTTGGCGGAAGGAGGCAATGACCGGTGCAGACACTACATGGTATTATATGCCTCGGGCCGTGTAACGGGTGTGAAGCAGTTCATGGGATTTTCGCCCCAGCGGCGTTTTTAGAAAACCGTCATACAGGACTTTAATGGCCGGATTTTCATGGGACTGCCGGATGGCCTGTACCCGGCTGTCATCATGATACAGTGCCTTGGCTCTCAGAGTGCGCTTTTCATCGCTGGCAGGCAGAGGCTGGCCACCGCCGCCCACACACCCGCCCGGACAGGACATGATTTCAATGAAATGGTAATCCGCCTGACCGGCGGCAATCCGGTCCAGAACCTTTCGGGCGTTGCCCAGCCCATGGGCCACAGCGGCCCGGACCTCTCCCAGTCCCCCGATCTCCAGGGCCGCTTCCTTGATGCCGTCAAGTCCCCGCACCGCAGTGATATCCATGCTGGGCAGGTCTCTGCCGGTCACCACGGCGTAAACGGTCCTGAGGGCCGCTTCCATGACCCCGCCGGTGGCACCGAAAATGGTGCCGGCACCGCTGTACTGGCCCATGGGAGAATCATAAGTCCCTTCCGGCAGCACCGCCAGATCGATACCAGCCTGGCGGAGCATGCGGCCCAGCTCCCGGGTGGTGAGCACCGCATCCACATCCCGGTATCCGGAAGAACGCATTTCAGGCCGGGCCGCTTCGAATTTTTTGGCGGTGCACGGCATGATCGAGACCACGAACACCGTTGCCGGATCGATCCCTTCCGTCTGGGCATAATAGGTTTTGGCAAGGGCCCCGAACATCTGCTGGGGCGATTTGCAGGTGGACAGGTGGGGCAGCAGATCCGGATAGAAATGCTCGATGAACTTGATCCATCCCGGACTGCACGAGGTGATCATGGGCAGTTTGCCGCCGGTTTTGACCCGTTCCAGCAGTTCATGACCTTCTTCGACAATGGTCAGATCGGCCGTGAAATTGGTGTCAAACACCCGGTCAAATCCCAGGCGCCGCAGGGCCGTGATCATCCTGCCGGTGACCAGGTTTCCGGGGGCCATGCCGAATTCCTCTCCCAGCTGGGCACGGATGGCGGGGGCCTCCTGGACCACCACATGCAGGGACGGGTCCTCCAGGGCCGCCCAGACCCGGTCTGTATGGTCTTTCTCCACAATGGCCCCTGTGGGGCAGACCACGGCGCACTGGCCGCAGTCGGTGCAGGCGGAGTCTGCCAGGCTATGACCCATGGCCGGTACCACCCGGGAATCAAACCCCCGGCCTTCCGGGGTGAGCAGGAAGACCCCCTGGACATCTGCACACACGGTGACACAGCGCAGGCAGTGGATGCATTTGCTCATGTCCCGGATCAGAACGTCCGATGAATCATCGATATCGTGCAGGGCAAAATCGGTGCACGGTACCGTAATCTCCCGCCGTCCCACCAGTTCGGCCACCTGCTGGAGTTCACAGTTGCCGTGTTTCTGGCAGATGTTGCAGTCCCTGGGGTGGTCTGACAGCAGAAATTCCATCACCTGCCGCCGTGCTTCCCGTACCCGGCGGCTGCTGGTTTTGACTGTCATGCCGTTGGCCACCGGATAGACACAGGCGGCCACCAGGGAGCGGGCCCGTTCCACTTCCACCACACAGATCCGGCACGCGCCGGGGCTGTGATGGATCTCGGGAAGGGTGCACAGCGAGGGGATATGGATGCCGGCACTTCTGGCAGCGTCGAGGATGGTACTGCCCTCCGGGACTTCCACGGTCAGATTGTCAATCGTCAATGTCACCATGATATTCTCCTTGTCTTTATCCCTGTTCGATTTTCACATCACAGCGGATGCATCGCCTGGCTTCGTTCATGGCCGCGTCACGGTCATATCCCAGCTCCACTTCATCGAAACCGCTGCACCTTTGTGCCGGTGCCAGTTCTTCCATTTTTGTCCGGGGCTGTTCCACTATCTCTTCATCCACCTCAAAGGGGATTTCGATGTGCCTGGCTGGCTGTTCCGACGGACTTTCTCCTTTGGCCGCCCGCAGGGCGTTATCCATGGATGCGGCCGCTTTCCGTCCGGCGGCAATGGCATCGATCACCATGGCCGGGCCGGTGACCACATCGCCGCCTGCCCATACTTTGGGATGGCGGGTGGAAAAATCTTTGTCGACAGGAATCCGGGTGGTCTTCATGTCCGGTCCGATTGTTTCAGGCATCGACTCCAGCTCCGCTTTCTGGCCGATGGCCGGGATCAGGGTGTCCACCGGTATGACAAATTCACCGCCTTCTACGGGCACAGGCCGGCGGCGGCCGCTGGTGTCAAATGAACCCAGCTGCATGCGGGACAGTTTCACCGCACTGATCCGGTTGTTTTCCTTGATTATTTCCACAGGGGCCGCCAGACACTCGATGGCCACACCTTCTTCCTGTGCGGCCCGGATCTCCGCTTCCAGGGCCGGCATGTCCTGCTGTTCCCGGCGGTAAATGATGGTTACCGTATCAGCCCCCAGCCGGACAGCGGTTCTGGCCGCATCCACCGCTGAATTTCCACCGCCGATCACCGCCACCTGTTTTCCTACGGTGACCGGTTGACCCATGTTCCATGCCCGCAGAAACTCCACCGCTCCCATGACACCCTCAGCGGTCTCGCCGGCCAGGCCGAGGGGCATGCTTTTCTGTGCCCCCGTACTGATATAAACGGCATCGAACTGTGATTCCAGGTCGGCAAACAGCAGGTCCTGTCCGATCTTTTTACCGGTTTTCAGCACCACCCCGGTGTCCAGAATTTCCTGAATTTCCCGGTCCAGAATTTCCCGGGGCAGCCGGTAGGCCGGGATTCCCCAGCGAAGCATGCCGCCGGCTTCCGGCAGGGCCTCGAACACCGTGACGTCATAACCGCGCTTTTTCATCTCCAGGGCCGCCGTCAACCCGGCAGGCCCCGCACCGATGACCGCAATTCTTTCGGTGTGGACCGTGGGCACGGGATCCACCTCAGGCGGGGTGGTGTAGTCGGTGATGAAGCGTTTGAGGTCCTTGATGGCCAGCGCGTCATCGAGCTGGCTTCTGCGGCACCGGTCCTGGCAGGGATGGCCGCAGACCCTGCCGCAGACGCTGGGAAAGGGATTGGTCTGTTTCAACACCTGGTAGGCGTCATCCAGGCGGCCGGCCCGGATCAGGGCGATATAGGCGGGAATATCCATCTCCACGGGACACCCGTTCTGGCAGGGGGCGTTGAACAGGTCCGCACATACCCCGGCCGGACATTTTTTGTCGAAGATATGGGCTTTGTATTCATCCAGAAAATATCGCAGGGTGCTGAAGACCGGATTGGGAGCGGTCTGGCCCAGTCCGCATAACGCGGTATCCCTGATGGAATTCGCCAGGGTTTCCAGCCGTTCGATATCTCCGGGCGTTCCTTTGCCCCGGCAGATGTTTTCCAGAATTTCCAGCATCCGGCGGGTCCCGATCCGGCAGGGCGTGCATTTGCCGCAGGATTCATCCTGGCAGAACTCCATGAAGTACCTGGCCATGTCCACCATGCAGGTATCTTCATCCATGACGATCATGCCGCCGGATCCCATGATGGCTCCTGCCCGGGCGATCGCTTCATAATCGGTGGGCAGATTGAGATGCTCGGCCGGCACGCACCCGCCCGAAGGCCCTCCGAGCTGGACCGCCTTGAACTTCTTTTTGCCGGGGATGCCGCCCCCGATATCGAAAACGATGTCACCGATGGGGGTCCCCATGGGTACTTCCACCAGGCCGATATTGTTGATTTTGCCGGTCACGGCAAACACCTTGGTTCCCTTGGAGCTCTCGGTGCCGATTTTTGCATACAGATCACCACCGCCCCATATGATCCGGGGCACGGAAGACCAGGTCTCGACATTGTTGAGTAGAGACGGTTTTCCCCACAGGCCCGACACTGCGGGAAACGGGGGCCTTGGCCGCGGCATGCCTCGCCTGCCCTCAATGGAGCGCATCAGGGCGGTTTCCTCCCCGCATACGAACGCCCCGGCCCCTTTGTAGATTTCGATGGTGAAATCCATGCCGGTGTCCATGATGTTTTTTCCCAGCAGGCCCCTGTGTCCCGCCTGCTGAATGGCGATGGTCAGGCGTTCAATGGCCAGGGGATACTCGGCCCGGCAGTAAATGAACCCCTGGCGGGCACCGATGGCAACTGCCGCGATGAGCATTCCCTCCAGAACCGAATGGGGGTCTGCCTCCAGAATGCTCCGGTCCATGAACGCGCCCGGATCCCCTTCGTCTGCATTGCACAGCACATATTTGGTGTCGCCGGCAGCGTTCTTTGCAAAATCCCATTTCAGACCGGTTGGAAATCCGGCCCCGCCCCGTCCCCGCAGGCCGGAAGTTTTGACTTCCGATATGATCTCATCGGGGGTCATGCTGAAAAGTGCTTTGGCAGCGGCGGCATATCCGTCTCTGGCAATGTATTCGTCTATCTGTTCCGGATCGATGTATCCTTTGTTTTTCATGGTCCAGGTCAATTGATGGGAGAAAAAAGGAATGTCGTGCATGCACGGGATTTTTCGTTTTGTACGCGGGTCTTCAAACAGGAGCCGCTCCACCCGGCGGCCTTTAATCAAGTGCTGTTCAACGATTTCAGGTACATCTTCCGGGCCGAGGCCAAGATAAAAGGTGTCTTCGGGCAGGATGAGCATGACCGGTCCCACCGCGCAGAACCCGTTGCATCCGGTCTCCGTTACCAGGATTTCATCGTTGAGTCCCCGGTGCCGGATCTCTTCTGATAGGGTGGCCTTGAATGAATGGGTCCCGCTGGCCCTGCAGCCGGTACCCCCGCAAAGCATCAGCCGGAGCCTGTATTGCCGCTGGACTTCAAGGACTTTGTGTTTGATTTCCTGCAGGGTCTCAAGGCTTGTGATCCGTTCATTCATGGTGGGCCTCCTTTTCGTTCCGGTAGCCGGCAATGATCTGATCCACGGTCGCCGGTTTCACCTGCCTGAAAGTGGTGTCATCCACTACCATCACCGGTGCGAGGCCGCACGCCCCCACACACCGGACAATATCCAGGCTGAACAATCTGTCCGGGTCCACTTCACCGGGCAGAATTCCCAGCACACTCTCCAGCGTTTTTCCCAGCAGATGACCGCCCCGCACATGGCAGGCCGTGCCCAGACAGACCCGGACTTCGTGCCGTCCCCGGGGTTTCATGGTAAAAAAAGAATAAAACGTGACCACGCCATATACCTGGGACAAAGGAATATCAAGCCCCGTGGCCACCCGCCTCTGGATGATTTCCGGCAGATACCCGCTGATACCCTGGATCTGTTCCAGGACGGGAATCAACGCCCCGGGGCGCTCACGGTGTGCTGCAATGATGGTATCTATTTTCTGCCATTGTTCCGGGGTGAATTCGTCCGGCAATTGCGGCAGACCGTTTGTGATCGTTTCCATAGACCCTCCTTGTTTTTGGCCGACCGTTTTTGTCATAATGATGGTGCAGTGTCCGGGTTTTTGGGTTTCATCCCCTGAAGCCGGAAGGAATGCCGGGAAGCCGGCAGCTTCAGCGAAAACTGGCGGCCGTTCGGGTCTGGGTGTGTCCGGGGACGATGATCAGGCATTTCGCCAGCGTTACGTGCCCGTTTGGCACCGGGCACGGGCTGGAGAGAACGCTTGCCAACCACAATCATGATTGCAGCAACATTTGTGCCAGGATCGACACAGTTCCAACCGCTGATTCAAATACGGAATGCCTTATCAAAGGCGCGGTTTTGCAAAGGATGGGTAATGCCTGAGAACAGAATGTCAATTCTTGGTGGACACCCGGTGTAATGTGTCTGTTTCAGTGGGGCAGGGGTTTCAACGGCATCTGAGCCGCAGGTTTCCGCGGCCGGCCATTTTTTGAAATGTATCCGGGATCAGGAAAATCCGTCTTGGATAGTGCGGTTTTGATTTTCAGAAATACGTTGTTTTTGTGGTTTTGTTGAAACAAAAGGGCATATAAATTGCTTTGAGTTAAGGCCAGTTCATTATATGCTGCAATCAGGACAAAGGCATGCAAAAAGGCGTGTTAACCAGAACGGGCAGGATGAAAACACCATTATGAGAAAATATGAAATTCTGGATAAAGACAAAGTACTTTCATTGATCAAGAACGGGGATACGGTGGCATTTTCCGGATTTTCCCCGGCCGGCGGCGCCAAGGCCGTTCCCGGAATGCTGGCCGAACATGCAGCGGCGGAACATGGTCAGGGCAGAGAATTCCGGATCCGGGTTTTGACCGGGGCATCGGCCGGGGATTATATCGACAATGATCTGGCAAAGGCCAATGCCATCCAGTGGCGTGCCCCTTACCAGGGCGGCAGGGAACTGCGGGATCAGATCAACCGCCAGGAAGTGGAATATGTGGACATGCACCTGTCCCACCTGCCCCAGACCGTGAGTGCCGGGTTTTTCGGCAACATCGATGTGGCGGTCGTGGAAGCCACGGAGATCACCCCGGACGGGCGTGTGTATCTTACCACTTCCATAGGCGCTTCTCCCACCTGGCTGGCCTGCGCCGACAAGGTGATTATCGAGATCAACCATCACCACTCCCACCGGCTCCGGGAACTGGCGGATATCTTTATCATCCCCCCGCCTCCCCGGCGGTCCCCCATCAATGTGCATACGCCCCTGACCCGGATCGGCTGGCCCTATGCCCAGGTGGATCCGGAAAAGGTGGTGGGTATTGTTGAAACCGATGAGCCGGACCAGGTCGCGGCGTTCAGTGCGGAAGATGCAATGAGCCGGAAGATCGCGGACCATGTGATCCAGTTTCTGCTCAAAGAAAGACAGGCCGGCCGAATCCCGGAACAGTTTTTCCCGTTCCAGGCCGGGGTGGGCAATACCGCCAATGCGGTGCTGGCCGGGCTGGGAGCCCACCCGGAGATTCCGCCTTTTTATATGTATTCCGAGGTGTTCCAGGATGCCATGGTGGATCTGATGTCAGAGGGAAAGCTGCTGGGGGCATCTGCCACCGCCCTGACCGTTGTGCCGGAAAAGCTGGCCCGGATTACGGACAACATGGATTTTTTCGGAAGCCGCATCGTGCTGCGGCCCCAGGAGATCTCCAACCATCCCGGCATCATCCGGCGCCTGGGCGTGATTTCCATGAACACGGCCCTGGAAATGGATATCTACGGCAATGTCAACTCGTCCCATGTATTCGGCACCCATGTGGTGAACGGGGTGGGGGGCAGCGGGGAGTTCACAAGGAACAGCCACCTGTCCATCTTCATGACCCCGTCCGTGGCAAAAGGGGGCAAAATTTCAGCGGTGGTGCCCATGACCCCCCATGTGGACAACAACGAACATTCCGTGCAGATCGTGGTCACGGAACAGGGACTGGCGGACCTGCGGGGCCTGGGACCCATGGAGCGGGCAAAGAAAATCATCAATACCTGCGCCCATCCGGCCTACCGGCCGTATCTGACCGATTATTTGAAACAAAGCCCCAGGGGGCACATCTGCCACGACCTTGACCGGTGCTACGAACTACACCGGAACCTTTTGAAGACCGGGGCCATGCTGTCGGAGGCAGCGCCCGGGATGAACGGGCAATCAATATGACAGGAATTCCTTTAAATGGGCGTGTCAAAAATCACGCAAAAGGAGAATTCTCAACAGGTATTTGGAAAAAAATTCAGTAAAAAAGGCGAATTCTTGCACCCTTGTGGGCACCTCCAACTGATTTCGCCTTTTTAAACAGGGCAGTGCAGAAAAGCATTGCCCTGTTTTTTAAATCTAAATGCCATATGTCTGATGCTGTTCACGGAGTCGGTCTGGGTGACGAAAGGAACCGTGTATCGAACCGTCAGGAATGGCGGTGACTGAAGCAGCCAAGGGATTCGGTTCAGCAGCATTTATGAAAGGTCAGTGTCGATATTTTTTACAATCTGTAAAGAAATAGCTCCTTTTTCAAAAAAAAAAAGTAACTATTCAGCAAAAAAAATGCATCTGATGTCATTTTTTACTTGACAAGGGTTTTCGCGAAAAATCTGATTTTCCAGATGAAATTTGAAAGTCATCCATTTAAAGGGTTTTCAGAGGATATTCGTTCGACTGAGCGACTTCGAACAAAGAATGCATAGCAAGTCATATCCAAAATTTTAAAATGCGCAGAAAAGCAACCTAGTTCGAAAAAATCCGTCTCAAAAACCTGTGTT
>NPIF01001601.1_pt1 | contig 31868 bp, 28 predicted proteins | sample 8637461 | NCBI WGS metagenome assembly NPIF01 (sample SAMN07420641, study PRJNA396082) | bioreactor metagenome | isolation source: sample BR12 brine-fed electro-methanogenic bioreactor BR | place: Japan: Kochi | collected 2016-12-09
TGGTGATCATGGCGGCTTCTATTTTCTTGCTCCTGCCGCGCGATTAAAGATAATATGTATAGATGGAAGATACCCATTGAATGCCGGGTATCTTTTTTTGTACCTTGACCATGACCTAACGTTATGGTTTATGATTGTCCATCATGCAAGAGAAAATGACATATTCCATCAGCGAGTTGACACACATGGCCGGGGTCAGCAAACGCACCCTGCATCATTATGATCACATCGGATTGCTGGTGCCGGTGCGGGATGAACACAATGACTACCGGTGCTACTCACAACAGCATCTCCTGCAGCTTCAGCAGATCCTGTTCTATCGCGAGTTGAAACTGCCGCTGGAGGAAATCAAACGCATATTGCATGAACCCACGTTCGATCCGCTCAATGCGCTCAAGGAGCACCGTGCAAAACTGCATTCCCAGCAAGAGCGCATTGGGAAATTACTTGTGACCATCGCACGTACTATTGCAGTATTGGAAGGAGAGCAGAACATGTCCGATAAAGACCTTTACCAGGGCTTTTCCGAAGAGAAACAAAAGGAATATGAAAAAGAGATTCGTGAAAAATATGGGGATGAACCCTTGAACACCAGCAGTAGAAATTGGAATTCCCTTAGCAAGGCGGAGCAAAAGGAGAAGATCGCCCAGGGAAATGAACTTCACCAGCGCATTGCCAGCGCCATGCCGCAAGGGCATGACAGCCCTGAGGTGCAGCAGCTCATCGGGGAATATTTTGAGCACATGCAGTTCTTTTACCCTGTCAGTCTGGAACGCTTTGCAGCGTTGGGGCATATGTATAATCAGGATTCGGCTTTCAAGGCTACATACGAGGCAGTCAAGCCAGGTTTGGCACACTTCATGGAGCGTGCGATTGAAGTGTTTGTGAAACAACACAAAAAAGATTGAAAGCAAACTTACTCATCATATATAATGAAATGGTTGTGAGCGTGATCGTGGCTCATGACCTTTTTATTATTATGGATTGAAAGGAATTTTATGAGTATGGATGGAAATGGGTTTGTAGTTGAAACAAGAGATTTATCCAAGTCATTTGATGACGTACACGCGCTTCAGGGGCTGGACCTTAAAGTACCAAAGAACAGCATCTTCGCTTTTCTTGGCCCAAACGGTGCCGGCAAATCAACCACCCTCAAACTTTTGCTGGGGTTGATCAAACCCACACGCGGCATCGCGCGTGTCTTCGGTCTGGATGCGCAAACAGAGGATACACAGATAAAGAAGCGTATCGGATATCTACCACAGCATCTTTCTTATTATGAATACATGACTGCTCGTGAGGTGCTGCGTTTTGTGGCAGGTTTTTTCTTCCAGCCAGGGACATCAGGAGTAGAAGATCGCATTCAAGAAGTTCTCGACCTGTTAGGGCTGCATGATAAAGCGGATCGCCCTGTGAAGGGTTTCTCCGGCGGTGAAAAGCAGCGTCTGGGGATCGCGCAAGCACATTTGAATTATCCCGATTTGCTCATCCTGGATGAACCAGCGGCTGCGCTGGATCCGCGGGGCAGGAATGATGTGTTGGAGATCATGGAACGCTTGAAGAAGCACACCACAATCTTTTTCTCGACACATATTCTGGACGATGCCGAAAAGGTCAGTGATCATGTGGCTATCTTGAACCATGGCAAATTGGTATTGCAGGCGCCAACCCACGAGCTGTTGGCTTCGAAAAGCGGGGCGATCTATTCCATGGTTACTTGCGGGAATGCACAGGATCTGCACGCGCTTTTCAAGAATACCGCATGGATCAAAGATGCTCAATATTCAAACACGGATCAACAAACATCCTGGACTCTGGTGGTCGACGATGAGGTTCATGCACAGCATGAATTGCTGAGAACCGCTCTGTCGATCCCACAAGTGGATGTGCTGTCCTTTGGCAAGAAGCAATATGAACTAGAGGATATTTTCTTACAGGTTACCGAGGAATAACGAACATGACTGAACTTCGTATGAATATTCAAGAATCAAAACAATGGAAACTTGGTTATAAAAATATGTTACAGCGTGAGAGTTCGCGGATATGGGGCGGCTTGCGCTGGCTAAAGCGTTCCCTTTTATGGGTCGTGCTGGTGAATGGGTTTATAGCGTTCTTGTTATTCGTTGTCCCCGCCATGATGCAGATCCGGCCGGAGATGGCGCAGCAAGAATACGACCCGATAAGCATTGGTATTGCCGCTCTTTTCCAGGTAGGTCTCATCGGATTCGCAGTAGCGGCCATTATTAATACTCACAATACCATCATCGCTGAAAAAGAGAATGGGACCATTTCCTGGTTGTTCTCCAAACCGATCTCCCGCACTGCCTATGTTGTATCGAAATTGGTGTCAGCTTCAGTCGGGATACAATTATTGATCGTGCTTCCGGTTTGTGTGATCGCATATGCTATGCTCACCTTTGCTCTTGGTTCACCATACTTCCTCATGCCTTTCATGGTCGCCGCCGTGGGTGCCGTCTTGCATACGCTCTTCTACAGCACCTTGTGTGTGATGCTGGGTGTTTTGATGAGTTCACGTTCCAGGGTCCTGGGTATCGCGTTGGGTGTGCTATTAGGGGGCATGATTGTTTCCTCTTTACTGGGAAAGATCAGCCTTCTCACCCCGCTGCCCCTTCCGAACATGCTGCCGCTCATCGCAATCAGTTCGGAACTTACTATAGAAATGCTGCTGCCGCTCATATCTTCTTTGGTCTGGAGCACCATCTTTATCGTGATCTCTATCACCAGGATTAAACGTATCGAATTATGAACATGAAAAGGAGCAGCATTCGCAAGCGGATACTGCTCCTTTGTGAATTATCTGCGCCTTAATTCGAATGCAGAAAGAAGATATTCTCCAGCTTTCCTTCCATATTTGCTAATTGATAGGCTGTGCACGTGTTGATGTCAACGATCATTGATATCTCACTGGAGTCTTCCCTGATCAGGCTTACTCCCAAAAGTGTACTATTGTGGTCCCAAGTGATCCCGCTTACAGCGGCTGCCGGCTTATCAAGGATCAATCGCATTGTGTTGCCATCCATACTTTTGATATAAACACTGGAGTTATAGGTATCTCGATAGGCAACCCACATCCCATCGGGGGAGATGCTGGGGAACGGATCTTTGAGTGAGGAATCTTCCAGCAGGAAAAGATCATGGGATACACCAGAGGTCGTGCTAACCGCACGCAGCATGAAGCCCTGCATGCTGGCATCGGGAACAGCGTAATACAACATGCTCCCATCAGGAGACCAACCAGCGATCGTCTCCAGCCCCAGATCGGTCAGCTGCCGGATCGCAGAGGCACTGCCATCCGATTGGGTGATATGGATACCAAATGCGTTGGGTGTGTTGACAAAAGCGAGCATGCTTCCATCCGGTGACCAGGATAGATCATGCCCGTCGGTGTTGCCAAACATGATGGATTTTCCGCGCTCACGGTCCGCCACGACGATCCCTCCGGATGAGTTGTAAGCGATCTGAGAACCATCATAATTCGCTTTGCCGTGGAATGTGTCCACTACTATGAAAAGCTGCGTTTCTCCACGTGCGTCAGACAGGGTCAGTTGGGGAATAGGTTCTACTCTTGATGCCAGCACCCAGCCTTCCCACGTCGCAGGTAGTGAGGGCAGATTGTCAATGACATTTCTATCTACACAGATAGCGCTTGGGTCCATCTTCGGCTCGATTCCAGTGTTTTGCGGGGCGGGCTGCCATTCTTTGTGCCAGATGCGGTTTTCGGTAAAGGTGTATACATCTGCGAGGCGGAAGGTTAAATTCCCGCTTGGCATGCTTTCGAACGCGAGGCTGCGGCTGTCAGGCCCACCGCCTCCCCCTACGGCAGTAAACCCATCCAACATCAAGGAAAATTCTACGGCCTGGTTGGATGTATATTGAAGCCTGTATCCATTGTTTACTGCCGTGATCGAGAGGATTTCTATTGTCGCAGGTCCAAAAGCAAATTCCTGGTTGATCTCCCAGGTTTGCCCTGGTGTGGGGTTAGCGCCAACATCGAGGGAGAACTGCGCGGGTTCATAACCTTCTACCCTCTCGAGGATATTGGCGGAATATTGAATGGTGATCGGAAAGTTCACTGTTTTATCAAATTGAATAGCCCATCTCATGGCATTGGGTGATTGGGGAACATCACTGCTTGATGTATCAATGTCGCGTGCTGTTTCTACGGAGATGGGCTGTCCTTCCACATCGCGGTAACTTGCTTGCACCATTTGCAGGATCTGATTCTCCCCGATTTCTGGATTGAACCAACCGATCAAGATGTACTGATCACGCGCCTCGATCATCTCTGTGATCTCGATCGCGTCCATGGATATGGTTTCCGCTTGCGGGGTGGGTTCTTCTGTGTCGCTATCCGAGCTCATGGTGGTGACAGGGAATACCTCAACATTTTCAGGTATCGATACCAATGTAAGCGGTATCTCCCAATTGAGAGGGGTTGTGGCCGGGCGTGTATTGTAGATACATGGCAGCACGTAGGTTATTTCGTATACATCAGCTGGAATGATGGCATTTTCCGCAAGTATGGTGCCATCCGGCAGCCTCAAGTACGCCTGTTGTTTACAGCCGCTGATCGTCTCATCAGGTGCGTAAGCAGATAGCGGCACTCCAGATATTCCCACCTCAATGCGCGTCTCGCTTTCTGATGAGTATAGAGAATTCACCGAAACGGTCACTCCCTCCCGTGTGATGCGCACCGGCTTCTCAATGATCCGGGTGGTTGGGGTTTGCTCCACGATCCCGATGCCGGGAATGTACCCCAATAATTTCATGATCTGGGCGTATACATCCTGAGGCCCGATCACGAGAACGCTGAAGAAGAGTAGCATCAGCACCAGGCTCGAAAAAGCCAGTGCAGCAGGCTTCCAATGCATTCGTCCCAGCCAATTCTTCTTGTTTGTCTTGTGCTGGGCGATCAATCGTGTGCCCAATTCCTGGACAAATGCTTGCTCTGCATCCAGGGGGGTCAGCGCCTGGATCAGGGACACTTCAAATTTGGAATAGTTGTTATTCATACTTCATCTCCAAATCTTTTTTCATCCGTGCGATCAAACGATAGGTCGCTTTTTTTACCGCCCCCTCACTTTTACGCAAGATCACAGCCATCTCACGATAGGGTAGGGCAGCAACATATCGCAGTCGTATCAATTCCTTATCCTTTTCACATAAAGTCTCGAAGAGGTTCCCGACCTTATGGATCATCTCGCGTTGGGCAATATCCTGGAGAAAGTCAGTTTTGTAGAATAGGAGATCCGCATCAAGCTCGGTGTTCTCTCGATGATTGCGCCGGAAGTGGTCTGCCGCTTTTCTACGGGCGATGGTGAACAACCAGGCGGTGAAATGCCCGTTATCGCGGTATCGATGGATATTTTCTAGGGCTGCTAGGAAGGTTTGAGCGGTAAGGTCTTCCGCTATGGATCGATTCCATGTTCGGTTCAAGAAATATTTATGAACAGACTGGACGTAGCGTTGATACAGGATGCCGAATGCATTTGGGTCATCTTTCGCGGCATTGATCAACCCCGCTTCATCTCTTTGCTCATCTTCGTCAAGCTCGATTTGTGTTGGATAGAATTCTGTTTCTGCCATACTTCTCCTATCAACCATGGTCTATATAGTTAATCGAATTAGTACCGAAAAAGGGACAGGAAAACCCCGCAAGAATTTAAAAGATTGTATCTTGAAATGGATAAAATTAGTGGAGAGAAAAAAGTCCCCCAGACGGGGGACTGTGCATCATGCTTTTTCCTGGTGCAGCGTTGCGAGAGCTTGCTGATCTACATCATAGATGTAACCCTTGGGAGGCAAAGCTTCCGTTCTGAAGAACTTTGGCAGGTCATCGTCCTTTTCTGAAAATCCTGCTTTCTTGTTGAAAGCAATTTCTGTGGCTATGGTGCGCTTTGCCAGGGTCATCAGCTTCACTTCATCCCAGCTTTCTTCATACTGAGCGCTCAAGATATCGCTTACCAGGCTGATATCTTCAAAGATGGGTGGTTTAGTGAACCAGCATAGTCCCAGCATATCAAAGATGGTTGCCATCAATTGTGTGTAGCGTGAGATGGCGATCTGATCTTTTGCCTGGCTGGGTTCTACAACAGTACCATCTGGTAGTTTCGCTCCTGGTAGAACATTGCCGGCGGTGTGGTCAGCGCCCATAGGGGAAGTGGCATAGGTGGTGCCGGTTCCTTTGATGGCGCGCGGATCATAGGCGGCCATGGATTGCCTTTTGACCACTGGAATGCGTTTCACACCCAGCACTTTACCGGTGATGTACGCTCCGTTGCCCAGTATTTGCCCCACATCGCTGAAGTTCTTGATCTCTTCCAGCAGACCGATCGCTTTTTCTCCATCGCCGAACGGGATCAATCCTGCTTCCATGGCAACTCCAATGGCTGCCCCGGTTTCGATGGTGTCAATTCCCAGGTCGTCGCACATGCGATTAAGGCGATTGATAGTGTCCAGGTCGTCTATTCCGCAGTTCGATCCCAGTAGTGCGATGGTCTCATATTCCAGCGCGCGGTTCAATTCTTCCCCATTCTTGTCCGGGATGACGTTCGAGCAGCGGATCACGCAGCCTGGCATGCAGGCATGTGTCGTTTTCCCTCCACGTTCCTTGATCAGGTCATATAATGCCTGCCCATTGATACGATCAGCGCTTTCGAATTGTCCCTGGCTGTAATTACGCGTTGGTAAGCCGCCAACTTTGTTGATGCCGTCCACCATCACTGCGGTGCCATACAGTGGCAGTGCGGTGTTCGTGGTTGGGTGATCAAGCAGAGCAGTGGCGAAGGTTTTTACTGCTGCGCGGGTTCTGTCCCGGTCGAAGGGTTTGGGTGCTTTTGCATCCTGTGCATCAATGACGATCGCCTTCAAGCGTTTAGACCCCATCACTGCTCCCGGTCCTCCACGCGCGGCATGCCGGGCTGGAATACCGTCGTTGTCCGTTGCGCCGATGCAAGCAGCGGTCAGCAGTTTTTCCCCGGCTGTCCCGATCGTAAGTATGGCTGCTTTTTTCCCAAAGCGGGCATGCAATTTTTCTACTGTGTCAAAGGCATTTAACCCCACCAGATCTCCAGCAGGTTCTAGCTCTACACCTTCTTTGTTAATGATGGCGATCTGCCACTCGGGAGCAATATTCGAGATGATGACACCGCGAATGCCCAGCATTGCCAGTGCGAACCCCGTCCGCCCTCCGGTGTTGCTTTCCTTTATACCGCCGGTGAGTGGGCTTTTGCAGCCGATAGAAACCCGGTAAGAACTTGATGCTCCACTGCCGGCTAACAGACCAGTAGAGATCACCAGGATATTCTCTTCTCCGATCGGGTTGCAGTCTGGTGGTACCAGATCTGCGATCACATGCGAAGTAAACGATCGTCCCCCAAATTCCTTGTAACAAGGAGGGACAGCAGAAACGACACTTTTACCGATGTCCAGGTGAATATGCATCATTTTCCAGGTGTTCATGTTTACCCTCCCAGGCTGCTTTTCTTGTTGAGTGTCGTTTTCATTTTGAAGTGCTGAATGACCAGATCGCTTCCCAGGATGATGAGTGGTAAGAAGAATGCCACCACAATATTTGGTATTCCAAAAGGATCATTCAGAACTAGTCCCCAGGTCAACGATACCCCAACTCCAAGGAAAATTGCCATGAATGCCGCCAGGTTGGAAGTGCGTTTCGTCTTTACACTGAACAACGCCAGCAGGGTGTTGGGTATGGTGCATGGGAATGCTGTGGAGAACACGAAGGGCATGATGTGTTCCACCCCTTTTATCAACACGTATGCTGCGCATAAACCCGAGATGAGGATGATGGAGATCGGGTAAAGCCAGCGTTCGATTTTCTCGGAGGGTATCCATACTTTCTTTACAATATCCTCGATGAACACAGAGGAAAAGGATAGGGCTAGTGGGCTGAATGTGGAAAGGATGGCAGCGATGATGGCGGAGAGGAATATGCCTGCCAAAACCGGGCTGTACTCGCCCACTGCAAATCCGATGGCGCTGTAAATGGGCATATCCAGGATTCTGGGCCCCAGGTAAGCGGCAGTCAGAATACCGATCGAGCAGGACAGAAGCGGTGGGATCGCAGAGATCAATCCTGCCAGCCAGAAGGCTTTACGCGCATCTTTTTCGGTGCGGCAGGAGGCAGCCAGGTTGGATACAGCAGAGATGCCACCCAGGCGCCCCGCTTTTGCCAGCATGATCTGTCCAACAGCTCCCCAACCCAAACCCAAGGGAGATAGCCACATGGATGCGCTGATGTCTTCCCCGGTTAGTTGGGGAATGACGCTGGAAACGGTGGTGAGTGCGTTTTCCCACCCACCGCTGTTGCCCAGCATGGTTGCGAATACCAAACCAAAAGCGATCACCATGGTAGCGCTGTGGATCAAATTGGTGATGGAGGCTCCCATGATACCCGAAAATGCCACAGTTGCAGTGCAGGCGATCAGGCTGATGAGGATGGAGTGGAACATGGTGATGGTGGGAATGACCGCCCGTATGATCATCGCCAGCGTATACAGTTCGATCACGATCACGAAGATGGTGTAGATCATCATGCTGACCGAAGAAGCTGTGCGCGTTCTTTCGTCAAATCTTTTCCCCATCAATGCGGGTAGAGTAGTGCCCTTCATCTCGAAATATGGTTTTGCGAAGAAGATACCTGTCAGCCACCAACCCAATGCGATCGAGATGGGGAACCACACCAGGTAGGTGAGACCAAATTTGATCGTGTCTCCAGCGACGCCGTAGGTCGAAACTCCCCCCAGGGTAAAACCAGCCAGGAAGGTGGCTGCCTGAAAGGCTGTTAGCTTTGAGAAGATGAACTCTCGCGCTTTCTTGACTTTCTTGGATTGATAGAATCCTAAAAAGCTGGTGATGAGGAGGTATGCACTAACAATACCAATAATGATCCATGAGCGGTGCATGTATAGTTTTCCTATCCAGGTGTGTTGTTATTTAATATAAGTTGTAAAGCTAGCTAATTAGCTAGCTTTCTTCTTCTGGTAGCGTTCCATGATATCGGCGATCTGCTGCTCGCTGAGAACAGAGGGCTGCTTCTTGGTTTGCAGGGCAAGATGATATATCTCCGCACCCGTTTCCAGTTTGTATGCGTTTTGATAAGCATCATTAAGATTTTTACCGATCGTGACCATGCCGTGGTTCTTGAGCAGCAAGCCTTTGATGCGAGGTTGTTCTACAAAGAATCGAGCTGCATCACAGCCTACCTCGGGTGTACCGGGGCATTGGTAAGGCGCTACGGGGATAGGTCCACCAACGGATAGCAGTTCAATGCACATCACCGGTAACTCCATTTCAACCGATGAGAAAGCGATCGAATATCGTGAGTGTGTATGAACGATGGCATTCACGTCAGGGCGGACTTTGTAGATCTCATTGTGCAGCATTTTTTCTGAGGAGGGCTTGTATTCGCCTTCAACTTTGTTGCCATCCAGGTCCATGATGACGATATCTTCTGGCTGCATCCTGTCATACAAAAGTCCGGATGGGGTGATGGCAATGTTTCCATCTGGTAGTCGTACGCTGATATTGCCTGAGGAAAGGCGGATAAGGTCGATCTTGACCAGCTGTAGAGTTGTATCAAATACTTCTTGTTTGTAAGTTGAATAATCCATGATGTTTTCCTTTGTTTTTTAAAATTTATCGCCTGAGTACCAGGTTTAATGAGAACCGTTCACCAGGGCTTACCGCGATGACGCGTTCGACCGGGATGTTGTTGGAGGTGTAAGATATGCGTTCTGAATACAACACCGGGGAACCTGGTTCTATCTTCAATATCCTTGCCTGCTCCTCGGTGGCGCAGTGCGCTTCAACGATCTGTTTGCCCCATTCGATCGTCAAACCATGATTTTCATACAGTTCATATAACGATTCATTTTCCAGATCGACACCATCCAACCAGGGACATAACGCCTGTGGAATGTAAAGATCGTGAAGTGCGATCAGTTGATCGGCATCCACGCTGCGCAGACGAATGATATGGAAGACTTTGTCCGTCTCTTTGATCATCAATTTTTCTACGCACTCCACTGGCGCGGTGATCACTTCGAATGCCAAAACCTGTGATAGGGGGTTCATCCCGCGTTGGTGAGCATCTTCGTGGAAGCTGGTCAGCTTCGTATAATCGCGTACCACTTTCCGGGATGACACGATCGTACCTGTGCCATGTTTGCGGATGAGCAAGCCATCTGTGACCAGGTCCTCAATGGCGCGCCGGACGGTCATACGGCTGACCCCAAACATGCCTGCTAGATCCGCTTCAGCTGGCAGGTGCATTCCTACCTTAATATCTTTATTTTCGATCTTTTGACGCAAGGTTTCCCGGATCTGAACATAGAGTGGGACTCCTTTGATCTGGATATTCTTTATATCGTTAAACATGAACTACCCTCCTCATGGCTTACATGTTTTCAAACGAACCCTTGATTTTTCGATTGCTGCGGGATTGATTATATTACCGGGTTGCCCGCCATTCATAAATTCGAGCAAACCGCCAATACCAATTCGCGATTGATGATCAATTACCTCATGTGTTGCGCCACCCAGGTGGGGGATGCAGATCACATTGGGCAGATTGCATAATGGGTAGCTGAAATCTATCGGCTCTTTGTGGAACACATCCAGTGCTGCGCCGCCGATCCGGTCCTCTTGTAAGCACTGAATGAGGTCTTTTTCGTTGAAAACCGCTGCGCGTGATGTATTGATCAAGAAGGATGTGGGCTTCATCAGGCGTAGTTCGCGTTCACCGAAGATGCCTTTTGTCTTCTCGTTCAACGGAAGATGCAATGAGAGGATATCCGATTGGGCAAAGACCTCATCCAATTCGACCTTGGTAGCTCCCATTTGCCGGGCTTGTTCATGGCTTACGAACGGATCGTAACCGATGATATTCACATCAAAACCCGCTAGGCGCTTGATCACCAACTGCCCAATATGCCCCAATCCAACCAGCCCGATCGTTTTTCCGGGCAGTTCATACCCCTGATGGTTTTGATATACCCAATACCTGCCCTTTTCAACCCATAATCCTTTGCGCAGTGAATCAATGCCTCGCAGGACGTTCCTGGAAGCCATAACCATCATTGCCACTGTTAGGTCGGCAACTGCATCGGCATTCCGACCGGGTGTGTTGAGGATGATGACGCCATTCTTGGTGGCTGTTTCAATATCGATGTTGATAACCGTTCCGCGGCAGTCGACAATGGCAAACAAATTTTTCGCTTCTTCGAGCATAGCTGTTGTGATATTGTCAGACTCTGTCACGATCACGTGGCACCCCGCGATCTTCTTTGCGAATTCCTCTTGCGGGAGCATACCGTTATTGAACCAATCGTAGAATTCGAAGTCTGTGAACTCGTCTTCTACTTTGCTGAGCCATTTTTCTGATAATCGTGATGAGACGAAAGCTTTCATGTTTTCTCCTTGTTTCAATGGTTTTCCTGATGCAGGATCACTCGTTCGGCATTTAAATGTGTCATTAACTCCCACTCTTCATCGCTGATCAATGGTTCGTCGGTATTGGGGAGCTTGTGGGATTCTCGGATATGTTGCAGGTCTTGCAGCGCGCTGCGCGGATCAAAGACTGGATAATCCGTTGCGAACAAAGCGCGCTTGATCCCGTCAGCATAGACCTTCATCCAGGTCAATACTTGTTCCAGGAGGTATGTTCCTCCAGTCCTACCCAGGTTGGCGCAGATGTCTATATAGACATTCTTGTGTTTGCGTACTAGCAGCGCCGCGTCCTGGTAGTAAGGTCTGCCGGCGTGTGCGATGATCATCTTCAATGCTGGGAAGCGTACAGCGATCTCGTCCAGCAGGATGGGATGACTGTATTTGTCGCTGTGGCTGGCAACGCTCGCGCCGGTATGGAATAACACCACTTTGCCTTTTTCCTGGCAGAGTTCATAGATGGGGTATAGATTTTCCTCATGTGGATAGAATTCCTGCATACTTGGGTGAAGTTTGATGCCATAGAATTCCAACGTGTCAAAGCAGCGCTCCAACTCTTTCACGGATGCATCGATCTCCAAGGGGTTGATGATGCCATAGCCGATAAAACGGTCGGGGTGCGCTTCCACATAACTGGCGGTCAGATCGTTCATTTTCTGCCATTGCCCGTCGGGCGGCATGAATGTGAGTGGGAATATGACGCCTTTGTCGATATCTGCCTTATCCAGCGCCGCAAGAATTCCCTCTACTGAGATCTTGTTCTCAATATTCTTCCAGGAACCTTTGCTTTTCATGAAATCCACAATATCCGCAGATAACAGTTCCTCTTTCCCAATGTGCATATGGGCATCGATTACATTGCTCATTTGGTTAAGATCCCTTCTCCATACATATCTACATAGCGCTCCATCCAGGTATCGAACAAACCGGTGTAGATCTGAGTGTTTTTATCATTCGGCTTATAGATATGGTCTTCGGCGACACATACTTGCGCGCCTTCTTCCATATTGGCATAAATACCTGCGCCAACCCCTGCACAGATAGCTGCCCCAAGCGCACTTCCCTCTTTTTCCTTCGGTACAAAGACCGGAACCGCTAACAGGTCAGCCATGATCTGCATCAGCGTCTTGCTCTTGGAAAGCCCCCCGCAGGCACGCATCATCTTCAATGGAGTGCCCGAGATACGCTGCAGGCGGTCAGCGTTCAACTTCACGCCGTATGCCACTGCTTCAAGGGCTGCACGCGCAAAATCGGCGCGCGAAACACGTCCGGGTGTAGGCGGCAGTTGAGTGACGAAACCACCCGGGCAGTTGAAATCGAGAGCCGCATAATTGGGGAGCCGTGGGCCGATATATGCCCGCACATCGTGCGAACCGGGTTCCACAGCAGCCGCCTCGGAGCTCATCAGGCTGTACACATCACCACTTTCACCGCTGTAGAATACATCTCGTATCCAGCGAAAGGTCTGACCTGCTTCCATGCTGGTGCTTTCCAGGATCCATTTATTGGGCACAACGTGGCATCCGCTCCATGCCAGTTCAGGCGCAGTTATCAGCGGGGTGTCGATCACCATCTGCAGTGGACCGAATGTACCCAGGGTTACACCGATCTCACCTTTGTGGACAGCCCCATTTCCCAATAATCCACACTGCGAGTCAGCACCTCCCAGGACGACTGGAGTGCCCTCACGAAGACCGGTCTGATGGGCTGCTTGCCCGGTGACCATCCCGATCACTGTTCCTGCTTCATAAACTGCAGGGAAGATATGATCTGGAAATTGAATGTCCTCGATCAGTGATCGATCCCAATCGCGTTTTGTCAGGTCTACTAACAGTGTCTCAACTCCGTTGGAAGGTTCTGTCGCCGGGATTCCGCATAAGCGGTACAGCATCCAGTTATTGAGCAGTACCACTGAATGGATCTTTTCATAGATGGCAGGTTTCTTTTCCTTGAACCATAACAGCCGGTAGGGGAGGAACATGGGGATCGGCCAGTGCCCACTGGATGCGTGCAGTCGTTTTGCGAATTCTTTCTCGAATGCTGCGGCATCGCTTGGTGCTCGCATGTCCAGGTTCGGTCCGGCATAGAGTTCTTCTCCGGCTTCATCCAGAAAGACAACTCCCTCGCGTTGGCTGGTGGAGCTGATGGCTGCGATCTGCTCAGGCTGCACTCCGGAGGTTGTTAAGGTACGTTTTATCAGGTCTGCCAGAGTGTTCCAGAATGCTGCGGCGTCGAACTCCGAACCACCGGGTTGCGCTTCGGCCGGGTAGGTGTATTCCCACTCAGCATACTGGTCATGGCTTACAGAACCATCGCTGGAGATGAGGTAGCATCTGCCCGCGCCGGTGCCGAAGTCTAGTGCCATGAGGTATTGCTTTTTGTCTACCACTTCAAACTCCTTTATTTGTTCTTCGAAAGGATCTTCTGCAGACCGCTTACAAGGATGATGGTGATCAGGAGAGCACCTTTGATGATGCGCAAGAATTCAGGTGGTGTTCCCAGGATGAATAGACCATTGATGATCATATACAGGAAAAGTGAACTGAAAATGGTTCCCTGCACCGAGAAGCGTCCAAAGATCGAATTACCCAGGATGGGCAGCAAGAAGGCATCGATCTGGTAGCTTTCACCGCTCCCAACGCGCGCCATACCTTCGTTGAAGGTGAGCATGACGCCCGCAATGGCGCAGCAAAACCCGCAAAGTACATAGGTGATCCAGGTGTAGAACCGGGTGGGGATGCCGGAGTACTTTGCTGCATGGATGTTGTTGCCTACGGCTTTAATGTAACGCCCGTAGATGGAGCGGTCGAGGAAGAAGTAAAAGATGATAGCTACCAGGACGGCAGCGCCGATGAGAAAATTGGGTTCCCCACCCAGTTTGGTTGCTGCTCGCGGGAGCATCAGATATGTCCCGGAAACTGCACTGAGAGCAACCAGATATTGGAGACCGCGCGCCAGATAAATGATGGAGAGGGTGACCACGAAGGGGCTGATCCCTCCATACGCGACTAGTGCTCCGTTGATCGCACCGATCAACCCACCGACGATGAGCGCAAGCAAGATCATCAAGACGATGGGTAGGTCGAGTTGGGCGGCGCCAACAGCGGAAGCCATCCCTGCCAAACCGGCAATGGATGCCACCGAGAGGTCAATGCCGCCGCCCGTCATCACGATCGTCATACCCAGAGAAATGACCGCGGATATGGTAGCAGGCATGATCAGGTTCCTGATCAAATTGATGCGTGTCAGAAAGCTGGGCGCTTTGATGCTGAAATAGATGAATACCAGGGCGAATGTAGCAAAACCAGCCAGCATGCCGAAGTTCAGTTTCGAATTCTTTTTCATAAGAGTCTTTTTTGTTGCAGATAATGTGTCATTCATGTTGCGTTCCTTAGCCTACAATTTGATCTGAACGATGTCGCGTTTGCCGATGTTTGCCAGGAAAATGGCGACGATCAGGATGATGCCGTTCGCAATGGGAACTCCCCAGAAGGGCAGTCGCAAGAGCACGAAGGCATTGTCGATCATTGCCATCATCAATGCTGCCAGAAATACACCCGGTATATTTGGCCTTCCCATTCCGAGGAATGTCTGCCCGACAAAGGCAACGGTCATGACCGGCATGAGTAGATTTGCTCCAGAGGTGGCCAAAGCACCGGACATACGAGCAGTAGAGAGGAACGCTCCGATTGCGAATATGAATCCTCCCAATACAAAACCGGCTGTCTTATAGAAAATGGGATTGAGCCCCATCGTTCTGGCTGATTCAGGATCTTCACCAACTGCACGCAGGCGTGTGCCGAACGGAGTATGCTCGGTCAGGAAGTACAGGAGAATGAAGAGCAGGATGAAGAAAATGACGATGCGCGGCACGCCGCCCACTGTACCGAAGATCAGGTTGCGATCAAAGCGATCTTCCAGGAAAATGTTCTCCCCTCCGGTATAGGCATACCAGACTCCCTGCAGCAAGAAATACATGGCAGTGGAGGTGACGTAGGATACTAATTTTAGACGGGTGACCAGTTGAGCTAAAACGAGGGAGATGATCAGCCCGATCACGAATGAGGTGCCCAGGGCGATGCCGAGTTTTTGCCCATTCTGAAGCAGTGTGGCAAAGATGGCGCCCTCTAGTGGGATCACACCAGCATAAGAAAGATCGATCTCTCCGGCGATCATGATGATCGCCAATCCAAAACCAACGATACCCAGGATGGTGGATTGGACCAACAGGTTCATCAAATTATCAATTTTCAAAAATGAAGGTGCAAATACTGCAAAAGTAATGAATAAAAGGATGAGAATGCCAAAGATGGCGTTCTTTTGGATCATATTGCTAGTGTGTTTCATCGGGGTGACCTCCCATGGCGAACATGGATGCTTCTTCTAGTGTGGTGGATAATGGGTCAAGTTCTTTGAGGATGGCGCCCTTATACATGACCAGCATGCGGTCGCATACCTGTAACCCTTCTTCTATGTCACTGGTGACGAAGATGACACCAGCGCCGTTGTCTGCTAATTCATGCATGAGATTGTAGATCTCAGCCTTCCCCTGCACATCAACACCAACAGTCGGTTCATCAAAAATGAAGATCTGGCTGGTTGTGCATAACCATTTTGCCAGGACGACCTTCTGTTGGTTGCCGCCGCTCAATTCTCGAGCATGCTTGCCGATCGAGGGAGTGGCGATTCGCAGGCGTTCTACCAGGTCAAGAACGACATCTTGTTCTTTCTTGCTGCTGGTAAACCATTTGCCAATCGTGAATTTGCGTAATCCTGCCAGGGTGATATTCCTTTGTATGGAGTCATCCAGTAACAGACCGTGATATTTTCTGTCCTCAGGACACAGCGCGACCCCATTGGCTATCGCTTCGGCGGAGGTGTATTTCTTCAATTCTTTATCGTTCAGGACGATCTCCCCGCCAGTGTTCGCCTCGATGCCGAATAGGATGCGTACGAACTCTGTTTTTCCTGCTCCAACTGCACCAACAACTCCCAGAACTTCGCCACTGTAAGCTGTCAGGTCGATCTGTTCAATGCCTGGGCCTTGTAGTTGTTTTGCCTCTAGAGCGATCTTGGAATGATCTTTTTTGCGTGAATACTTCTTGGTAAGAACTTCTTCACCCACCATGTACTTTACTAGCTCGCGAGCAGAAATATCTTTTGTATCGCCGGTGATGATGTGTGCTCCATCACGCAGCACCGTGATGCGGTTGGATATGCGATAGATCTCGCTCAAACGATGGGACACATAGATGATGCTGATTCCGTCTGCTTGCATCTTCTTTAAGATGCTGAAAAGTCTCTCTGCATCATCAAAACTTAATCGGCTGGTGGGTTCATCCAGTACCAATAATGATGGATTTTGCGCCAATGCTCTTGCGATGGCGACCAACTGCTGTTTTGCTACCGTCAGTTCGTGGATGGGGGCATTTACATCCACGTCTGTGACACCAATGCGTGCCAGGGCTTCTTTAGCCCTGGCGCGCATTTTATTCCATTGGATCAATCCGAGAGCATTGCGAGATTCATTACCTGTAAAAAGATTCTGTGCGACGGTCATGGATTGGACAAGATTCAATTCTTGATAGATGAAGCTGATGCCTTTGTCCATGATCTGCTGTGGATTCCATTTATGCAGTTCATTGCCATTCAATGACAGGTATCCTTCGTCGGGTGTATAGATCCCAGACAATACTTTTAATAATGTGGATTTACCTGCTCCATTTTGCCCGATCAGGGCATGGATCTCTCCTTTGCGAACTTCAAAATCAACACCTTTCAGGGCTTGCACCCCGGGGAAGTGCTTCTTGATTTTGTGCATACTTAGAATTGTTTCAGCCACGTTTGATTCTCCTTCAATGCTCGAATTGACCTAGCGTTTTACTAATTTACTTCGCCGAAATCCACATTGGGATAGAGTGCGTCCCATGCTTCGGTGGGTGAGAGGACATCAACACCTGGGGGCAGGAATTGAGGTTCTTTGGTTACGAAATAGAATGGAGCGAATGCGATCGTTGGGATATTGGTATCACCGGCCATTGCTTTGCCGAGAAATTCCACTGCCATTTCACCCATTTCGAAAGGTCGTTGTCCGATCACACCGGCGATGGGGGAGTCTTCCTCAGCCATTTCGGACAGTACGATGCGGTCAGCGTCTGTGCAGACTACGAAGACCTCATCCTGTAATTCTGCTTCGCGGATAGCGCGTGCGGCGCCAACGGCGGGCATACCCCAGGAGGAGTAGATCAAGCTCAGGTCTGGGTTCGCCAGCAGAGCGGAACGGGTGGCGGTCATGGATTGGTTGACTGCATCGGCGATGCCTGAGTCGAGGATACCGGTCAATTCCCAGCCTTCGATCTCAAAAGCGAGGTCAGCAACTTTGTCGCGGATGTCAACGGTCTTCCAGCCCAGGTTCGGGACGGTCAGGTGTGCGTATTTTCCGGGTACGGCCTGCATCTTGTTCACTGAGAACACAGCCAGTAATTCGGTGGTCATGTAGTTGTCAGGATAGATGTTGGTGGTTGCGTTCAATGAGGTCAGGTCAACGGTAACAACGGGGATTCCGGCATCTTTGAATTCTTTGATGATGGGTTCAAGCGCTGGGCCTGATCCACCGGGGATCACCACGCCATCGACACCCTGGCTCAAGAAACCTTCCAGAGCAGTCAGCTGTGCGTCGGAATCTGCTTCCGCATTGGTCTGAATGACTTCCCAGCCCAGTTCTGCGCCTTTGGCTTTCACGCCTTCAGCAACCTGGATGTTCCAGTCATTACCCTGTTGGAAGCTTGCCAGACCGATAACTTTAACATCGCTTGCCTCTGCTTCTTCTTCGGCGGGGGCGTCTGCGGCTGCTTCTTCTGCTGCTGCGGGTTCTTCGGCTGCGGCTTCTTCAACTGGTGCAGAGCTCTGGCAGGCTGCCAGGACCAATGTCGCCATCAATGCCAATGTGATAAATAATGAGATTTTCCTCTTCATGTTGTTCTCCTTGAGAGTGGTTGTTTTCTTTGGATTTCCTAACATTAATCGAACTTATATCATCTGCACCTCCGAACAATTTTTTGAAATGACAATAATAGCTATATAGACGTATAGACGTCTATATAATAAATGATTTAATACTCCAAGTCAATAGGATATTTGTCATCTGAAAGGAAATGTGTATGTTGAGGATTATTGTGTCGAGGAATTTGCCACTGCGAAAATTATTTAAATCCCACTGCTGATAGCATTTTGGGAAATACTGAGATGGAAAAAGATGAATTATCGCTAAGCCATCATTGACAGCAAAAGCGAATATTGCTCCACTTGAAAGAAAAAAGGTTGAAAAATAAACTGATTTACTGGAAAAGTTTTGAACAAATGTGAGAAAGCAAGCCAAAATGTCATAAAAAACACATGAGTTTAATAATATTCCTTGACAAGTAGAAAATTTTTTAGTATATTTGCGCCCAGTATGCAGAACCGAAACCATTCTAAACGAGCGAAAAAACACAACAAGTTCCTTTTTGGAGGAGCTATTCTTCGTTTCGAATGGCGGTAGATTAGTAGAGTATAAAAAAAACGAGAGGCTTTCCAAAAAAGGAAAGCCTCTTTTTTTTATACATAGGAGGTGCCCTGAAAGATTTTAGGAGTGTTCGTTGATGAGAAACAAAATGCCAAAGGAGAAAAATTAGAAATGAAGAAAAATTATAGTTTTGTCGTAGTAGCATTGGTCATCGCAGCACTGGCGTTGACTGCCTGTTCGCCCGAGGGTGAGGTCAAAGCAGGTATGGAGGGGCAGACATATGAATGTCTGGGGACTGCCGAGGATGCATTGGTTGACCTGGAATGCCGTGAAGTGAATATTGCGGTTGAAAATGCCTATCTCCCCTTCAACTATATTTCGGCAGAGACCGGGGAAGCCGGCGGATGGGATTACGAAGTTTTTGTGGAATTATGCACACTGCTCCACTGCAAACCAGTTTTTGTTGAGACTGCCTGGGAGGTCATGATCCAATCTGTTGCTGATGGGTTGATCGATATGGCTGGCGATGGTGTCACCATTACCGAAGCACGCCTAGAGCAAGTTGATTTCACCGATGGGTATGTGAATGTAGAGCAGCGTTTGCTGGTTCAACTCGGCGATGACCGCTTCGCCGACCTGGACGAATTTGTCGCCAATCCGGATCTGATCTTGGGTACGCAGGCGCAGACTTCCAACTATGAGACTGCCATTAAATACCTGCCGGAAGAACGCATCCAGGCTTTTGAGCAATTCCCATTTGCTGTTCAGGCGCTGATCGCCGGCGATGTGGATGCGGTATTGATCGATGAGACAGCGGGCTTGGGTTACATGGGGACCAATGCTGAGAGCGTGGAATTGATCGGACCTTCTATTTCCAGTGACCAGTTGGGTTTCCCGGTCACCAAGGGTAGCGATCTGCTCGAACCATTCAACCTTGCCATCCAAGCGCTCAAGGATAATGGTGTATTGCAACAGATCAATCTCAAATACTTCGGACCTGATTTCACTATCACTTACGACGATATCCAATAAGGTTCTCAAACATGACTGCCAGGATGATGTTCTCATCCTGGCAGTATGAAAACAAAAAGAGGTGTAAATGGCAATACGAGATCGAGCAATACCAAAAGAAAAGGATGGGGATGCGCTTGCTGGCGAAGTAGGTCAAATAAAGAGCCAGGGTTTTCCCTGGTGGATGATGATCATCGGACTGATCATTATCGGTACGTTCGCTTTGATCCAATTCAATGAAGGTTTTAAAGACGCATTTGATTTTATTCGCACAGGCTTAAGTGTTACGATCACCACCACCCTCGTCGCCTATGCCTTCGCATTGGTGATCGGTTTACTGGTGGGGTTGGGGCGAGTTTCAGAGAATCGATTTTGGCAAAACCTTGCCACCGTCTATGTAGAGATCATCCGTGGAGTGCCGCTTTTGGTGCTCATTTTTTTCATTGCACTGGTCCTGATCCCGGCTATTACTGCACTGCTGAGCTCCCTGGGAAATGTCTTGCTGGGTTGGGGGCTCGAAGATCTTGGACTGAGGCTGGCAGCGATCGAGAACCGATCTATTTCCATGAACGTCCGTGCCATCATTTCACTCTCCATTACCTATGGTGCATTCATGGCGGAGATATTTCGAGCGGGGATTCAATCTATCAACAAGGGTCAAATGGAAGCAGCCCGCTCGCAGGGGATGAGCCACTGGCAGGCGATGCGTTACGTCATTCTCCCCCAGGCGATCAAGAATGTTCTGCCCGCGCTTGGAAATGACCTGATCTCCATGTTGAAGGATTCATCCCTGGTGTCAGTTCTGGCTGTGCGGGATATCACCCAGATCGCCCGCTTGTATACCGGGCATTCCTTCATGTTCACGGAAGCGTATACGGTGTTATGCGTGCTTTACCTCACGCTCACACTCTTCTTATCATTTATCTTAAAGTTGATCGAAAGGAAGTATGGCAATGCTGCAAAATAATGTTCCCATGATCGAGGTCAAGGACCTCTCCAAGAATTTTGCGACTGTTGAAGCAGTTAACGGTGTTAGTTTGAAAGTGATGCCGAAACAGGTTGTGGTCATCATCGGCCCCAGCGGTTCTGGAAAATCCACCCTGCTGAGAACGATGAACTGGCTGGAGAATCCTTCATCAGGTGAGGTGGTTGTGGATGGGGTTTCTTTATCCGATAACCAGCATCGTATCAACTCCATTCGCTCAGACATTGGTATGGTCTTTCAGAATTTCAACCTGTATGGACACCTTACCGCGCTGGAGAATATTACACTCTCGCTGCGTATCGTGAAAAAGATGAAGAAGGAAGGGGCGCAAGAGATCGCGATGCAGCAATTGGCAAAAGTGGGTATTGCCGACAAAGCGGATGCTTATCCCTCCCAGTTATCCGGTGGGCAGCAGCAGCGTGTGGCTATCGCGCGTGCGCTGGCGATGCAGCCCAAGGTCATGCTCTTTGATGAACCGACCAGTGCACTCGACCCTGAGATGATTAAAGAGGTGTTGGATGTGATGCTCCTGTTGGTGAAAGATGGCATGACCATGGTCATTGTTACCCACGAGATGGGTTTTGCTAAAGCGGCTGCGGATGAAGTTATTTTCATGGATAAGGGCAAGATCGTCGAACAAGCTCAACCAGATGTCTTTTTCACGAATCCTGCTTGTGATCGCACAAAGCAATTCCTCTCACAGATCTTGACCCACTGATCGAGATTACAGATTTAATTGACTTTAGAGATAACTATACTGTAGGCTATTGGTATTTTTTCTGGACTTTAACATTTGTAAGAAGATGTTTACGATAGCAGGATCGAATTGGATGCCCGCCTGATGATCGATGTACTGCTCTGCTTGCTCTGCACTCCATGCTGAGCGATAAGGACGATCAGAGTTCAGCGCATCCCACACATCTACCACCATGAAGATGCGTGCCACCAGGGGGATCTCTTTCTGAGCTAACCCATAGGGATATCCGCTGCCATCCCAGCGTTCATGATGGTAATGCGCGATATCCACACATGGTTTCAAGTAACGATTCGAGATCAGCAGTTGGAATCCCACGCTGGGATGAGTGCGCATTACCTTCCATTCCTGCGGATTCAACTTTCCGGGTTTAAAAAGGATATGATCTGGGATGGCGATCTTACCCAGGTCATGCAGTAAAGCACCCCGGTAAATATTGATCATCATGTCTTCTTTTAAATTGAAATAGCGTGCCAGGTCCACCGTAAGGGTCGCTACACGTTTGGCGTGCCCCTGGCTCTCTTTATCTCTCAACTCAATGGCATGCATATAGCCATTTATAAGAAAGTCAATTATTTCTTCCGATGCGCTGTCTTGAAGCTCGTGATGGGGCATAAGGAATACCTTTCTGAAAGATGATGTGCTGCTTTAATAATTGCAAGCTGCATGCCAAAATAATGGAGAGATGACCCAATACCATCTTCTTAAAATGGTTATTGACGCAAGGAAAAATAAACCCTATAATAAACCATCCTAAATTAGGACAACGTCTTACTATACGGGACAACGGAGAATCATATGCAGAACGGATCATTTCACTTTTATCAAGACAAGATCGTCTTACGCGTACGCAATCGGGTTTGTAATAATTCCGAGGAATTGATCAGAAGTGAATTATTTGAAAAGATCCTCTGGCGCCACCTCAAGAATCTAGAGAAGAACCATTCGCCCCTGATGGCGGTCTTTCCAGGGGAGAAGCTTGATCGCGATACACTGCATACCTTGATAGAGACTTTTCTCTACCTTTCCCATCTTCCAGCCGATAAAGTTGAAAAGGTCGTCATTGGATCGTCTGTTTTTCTACGTGATCCTTTTCTGCTGAATGAACTGGTTGAGAACTTGTATAACTATTGGCGCAATCTACACCGTTTGATCATTTGTGATTCTGTTTTTGATCGCTTCGACCAAAAACCATACCGGACGTTCAATGACCTTGTAGAAAGCCTGATGCACATCGTCCGTTCAACCTATCGTAATATTCAGGAGAACATCACCGGAAATCACCCCAAGATCTACCGCCAGGTCAGTGCTGGAGCCGAGATCGGCGCGATCGCCCTTCCGTATCACATCAATTATCCAGAGACGGGCTATGAATCACTGCAGGATGTTTTTGTGATCCGCCAGGCGTTGATCTATCCCCCCATGATCTTCAACACCCCCATGAACAAACGCAAGGGACAATTTGCGGAGACATCTCAAAATCCGCTTGCTGACCTGCACCTATCTCCGAATGAGTGGTTATGTTATCCGGCTAAAGTAGGTGAACTGCTTATCATGGTCTATTTCTGCCTGGATTTCTTCGAATTGGGTTTTTCTCTCTGCAACCTTTTTGAGTTGGCAGATGAGGAAGATCTACAAAGAAAACCAGACGCGGTGTATATCTACGGCGCCCCACCTGAATCTGCTTTGCATGTTGAAGGCAATGAGACGGTCTTTTTCCAGGACAAAGAAAATGACTGCCTGATCGGTTCCATTCCCCTGCGACCGGAATATGGCTATTTTGGTTATCTGAAGAAAATGATCTTGACCCTGCATAATGTCAAACGCATGCAGGCTGGCTATCTCCCATTTCACGGTGCTATGGTGCGCATCACGCTTCATGGCTGTGAACCTTTCTCACTGGTGGTCATGGGAGATTCAGGTGCTGGAAAATCGGAGACCATCGAAGCCCTGCGCCGCATGAGCTCAGCAGATATCAAGGAGATCTTGATCGTGGCGGATGACATGGGCTCCTTCGCCATAACACCTGAGGGGCAGATACATGGCTATGGCACTGAGATGGGTGCGTTCGTGCGCCTGGATGATCTGCAAGCCGGCTATGCTTTCGGGCAGATCGACCGAACCATCATCATGAACCCGGATCAGGTCAACGCACGTGTTGTTCTGCCGGTAACCCGCTACGAATATATCACCAAGGGTATTCCGGTGGATGCGGTTATGTATGCCAATAACTATGAAAGCGTGGATGCGCAGCATAAACCGATCGAACGTTTTGATACTGCGGAACAGGCCATTGAAGTGTTTCGACGGGGCGCGGTGATGAGCAAGGGAACGACCACCACGACTGGTGTTGTGGAGAATTACTTTGCCAATATCTTTGGCCCTCCTCAATTCCGTTCTTTGCATGAAGACCTTGCCGAGCAATATTTCGGATCGTTCTTTGATGCTGGTCTTTTTGTTGGTCAATTGCGCACACAATTGGGCATTCCAGGAAATGAACAAAAAGGTCCCGAACAGGCAGCCCGTGAGTTGATCGAACTCATTCGCAGCCGATCGTGCAAGGAGTGATCTGCTCTACATCGCGAAGTGATCCTTATTTGCGGATAGATGATCGTTGAGGTTTTTTGTTTTGCTCTTCCTCAGAAAAATGACTGCTTTTCTCATACAATGATAGATGTAGGTAGAAAATATGAGAGAAGCAGTTTTTCGTTTTTACGCTGAGTTGAACGATTTCTTGCCCGAGAAAGATCGCTTTCGCGATATCCCTCTTTTATTTCCCTCTGGTCAGACTGTAAAACACCTCATAGAATCCTGTGGACCACCCCACACAGAGATAGATCTGATCCTGGTGAATGGGCAGCCGGTCGACTTTTCCTATCAGGTTGAGAACAAAGATCGGGTCAGTGTCTTCCCGGTGTTCGAGTCGTTGGATATCTCATCCATCGAACACCTGCGCCCAAGCCCGTTACGCGTCACGCGCTTTATCCTGGATTGTCACCTGGGAAGGTTGGCAGCCTATTTGCGTTTGCTGGGTTTTGATGTGCTCTATCGGAACGATTTTGAGGACGTGGAGATCGCGCGCATATCCGCGAGCGAACGCCGGATCTGCATCACGCGCGACAGGGGTTTGTTGAAGCGTAACCAGATCACACATGGCTATCTCGTTCGGACAGAGCAGCCGCGCGCGCAAGTGTTGGAGATCGTGCAGCGCTTTGATCTGCGTTCGCAGATGAATCCTTTTACGCGTTGTTCCAAGTGCAATGGCATCCTGTCGCCTGCCTCGATAGAGGATGTGCAAGCTGCATTGCAGCCCGGCACGCTGGCACACTTTGACCATTTCTCTTGCTGTGAAAGTTGTGGAAAAGTGTATTGGAAGGGCGCTCACTACCAGCGGCTGCTAAACTTGATCGAATACATACGCGATGGTGTAGAATCAATGACGGAGTGAACAATGCTGTTTTCAAAGAAGATCACACAAAAATCCTGGTTCTTTCTATCTGTCATCTATCTCCTGGAATTATTGCTGAATAGTCTTATCAATCTGGTTATCTTCAAGCAGAACTGGTTCAAACCGCTTTATGCTGTCAGCAATGGACTTATCCAATCCACATTGCTTGTCTCTTTTGGCGCCATCATTATTGTCGTTTTCTTGACTTTGATCCTCCTGGGGAAAATATCACCTGCCGATCTGGGTTTAGAGAGCCGTAAGATTGGGCAGGCTATCATCGTCATTCTGGGTCTATGGACGACAGCACAACTGGTGGGCTTGGTCAGTCAATATATTGCTTCCGGAAGGATAGCGCTAAGCACCTTGTGGTTTGAACAGCCGTTGACCACGACCATTGGTTTTCTACTAGCCCAGATCTTTGGCAATGCACTCCATGAAGAGATCGTTTACCGAGGATTCTTTCTCCCACAGATCCACAGGCGGATCACGACTTGCAAGCGTTCACTGCCGCGCTGGGTACCCATTTTCCTGTCCGTCCTCATTTCGCAGTTCCTCTTCTCGTTGGCGCATGTGCCTAACCGCATCTTCAATGGACATCAGGGTTGGGTGATATTTCAAAACACCTTCTGGCTGCTGGGGATGGGGGTGTTGTTCAGTCTGGTATACATCATCACCGATAACCTCTATATTGCGGTAGGTGTTCACAGTCTTTTCAATTTTCCGACAGCGCTTTTTTCTTCGTCCTCGGTCGCGGGTGATATCTTGATGGTATTGACGATATTGTTAATGATCGTATGGGTGTTCGTACAGCGCAAACACAATACCAGAACTTCTTCCATGAACAAAAAGATAAAAACTATATAGTTTTATTGGAAAATCGGATTTATCAATATTCTATTAATTCAATCTGTGGGCGGATGACAAACCTTACCCAGTTAGGATAAGATAGGGGCAATATTGTATTCAAGGGCTTTGAAATTGAAGGCAGGTGAAGTATGAGGACATCACAACGCATTGGGATCGTAGTACTGATCTTGTTCGTAGCAGCCATTAGCGGATTCGTCGGAGCTTATATTGGCGGGGCGATGGTAACTGCCAATCTCTCCAATTCTGTTCCCTCAGTGCAAACCTCCACTCCCCTTGCGCTTGAAACAGCAGATGAAGTACAGAAGACCTATATTACGGTGAATGGCTCTGAGATCGATTCAATGGTTACCAAAGTGGTCGAACAGATCGAACCTGCCGTGGTGACCGTTCGTGGTACCATCCCGGGATACCAGACGCTATTTGGGACAACTTCACCCTCTCAGGTCAGCGGCAGCGGATTTATCGTCTCCACAGATGGTTTTATTGTGACCAACAATCACGTCATTGAAGATGCCAGCGATATCTATGTTATCTTGAGCGATGGTACCGAATGGGAAGCACAGTTGGTCAGTCGTGATATCTTTGCAGACCTGGCTGTCCTTAAAGTGGATGGAGAAATGCCGGCTGTAGCTCCTCTGGGAGATTCAGATACCCTCAAGCCTGGCGAAACGGTCATCGCTATCGGATCACCACTGGGCACCTTCCGCAACAGCGTCACGCGCGGGGTCATCAGTGCCACCGGGCGGTCTCTGGATACGGGCGAGGGTTATTCCATGGAAAACCTCATCCAGACCGATGCGGCGATCAACAGTGGAAATTCGGGTGGCCCCCTGGTCAATCTGGCGGGCGAGGTGATCGGCGTCAACACCCTGGTCGTGCGCGGAGGAACCAGCGCATCGGCGGAAGGATTGGGATTTGCGATCCCATCCAATATCGCTGCCTTCATATCAGAGCAGATCATCCAAAACGGATATTTTGCACGACCCTATCTTGGAATAGGTATACAGAATATTGATCCTGCTATTGCCCGCCGCTATGATTTGGCGGTAGAATGGGGGGCGTATGTGACAGAGGTGGCGCTCAATGGCCCCGCAGCTCAGGCGGGATTACGCGCGAACGACATCATCACTCGCATTGGTGATGTCGCGATCGATGAGGATACGACCTATTTGAATGCCTTGTTCAATTATCTTCCGGGTGACCGTGTCGAGATCGAATACTACAGGCGTGGGGTAGTATCGACCATCTTTGTTGAGCTGAGAGAAGCGACATACTAGACCAATAAAAAGGATTTGCTTTTGTCACCACAATTGAAGAAGGATATACAGCTGGTCTGCTTTGACGTCGACCACACCTTGTTGAACGATGCCCAACAGTTGACCCCTCTGACGGAGAGAACGCTCAAAGAACTTCAGGAGCGTGGGATTCATGTTATCCTGGCGACGGGGAAGAACCGGGATGCGGTAGTGGAGATCATCGAAACGCTAGATCTACGTGATCCCTTGATCTTCTCGAATGGTTGCCTGATCCAAACTGGTGATGGAACAATACTTTGCAAGCATACTTTGCCCCTTGAAAAATCGCAACAGGTTCTTGATTTTGGGATGCGGAATAGGGTCAACATGATGGTGTATTGTTCCGATAGGACTATTGAGAAGGAAGGTCATCAATCTCCTAATTTAATCGCGAAATATGGAGGTGAACCTCCCGTGGTCGTCAAGAGTTGGGAAGATCTTGATGAACGCTTGCATGATGTGTTAAAAATACTCTTTATTGATGGAAGGAATAAACCCTTCCTGGTAGAACTTGAGGAAAAGCTCAATCATGAAATAACGGAAGATATTTCTACTTGCTACTCATTACCATTCCTGCTGGAAGTCATGCCGCGGGGTGTCAGCAAGGGAAATACACTTCATGAATTATCCCAATTGATAAATATTCCACTGGATAATATGATGGCTTTTGGGGATGGCAATAACGATATTGAAATGCTTGAATTTGCGGGTGTCGGAGTGGCACTTGGCAATGCCACTCCGGAATTGAAAGCAGTTGCCGATCACGTTACTCTTTCGAATAACGAAGATGGGCCAGCACTCTTTTTACGCGACTTTTTCAACCTGCCGTGATGAAGGGTTCGGGTTTCTCTTCGGGGAAACCCCACAGCAGCAATCCAACACCCAATAGCAAGAATGGTATCGAGCCGACAACGCCAGTTGGATAAGGTCCGATCAGAGCGGGTGGTGCCTTTGCCAGGAAGATAGTGCCAATGGCTGCGATGCCGTTCAAGGCGCCATGTGCGATGTTGGCAGGCCACATGCTCTTGGTCTTTATTGTGAGCCAAGCGAAGAAGATACCAACCAGTACGGTGAACCATACCATGGCAATAGGTCCCAGCCAGGGGCTGCCAGGGTAGTCAAAGCCATAGTTGTATCCCATCAGGATGACCGGTAAGTGCCAGATGCCCCAGATGATGCCCTGCAAGATGATCGCTTTTCGGGTTCCCAACACCTGCAGCTTGGGCAGCAGGTAGCCCCGCCAGCCGAATTCCTCTCCAAAAGTGCTGATCATGTTGAGGATCGGGGAGAGCACGATCGCATAACCTGCCTGCATCAAAACCACTTGCATTACAGTTGCGGTTTGTGCTCCGTTCTCAACTTCAGCCAGTTGGCTGCTGAGAAGAGACAAATTCGCATCAAAGTAACTGGGGAAGAGGACGAAGAACAATCCCGCACCCAGCATCACCAACAGAGGAGTGCCCAGCCACGCTGCCACAACATAACCCCAATCCTTGCGAAAGCGCAGGTTGAAATATAAGTTCTCTTTTCCTTCCTTGGTGATGATCCTGGTAAGGATATTGGCGATCGCCGGTCCCCACATATAAACGCTTGCCAGCAAAATATATGCCAGTGTGATCGAACTGCCCTCAATGACGATCGGGCTGTTCACTAATCCTCCTGTCAATTGGATGACCAATGCTGTCAGCCATGAGATGCCAAAGGCGATGGCCAAAAATAAGATGATCCTTCTTTTTTGGATGGGAGTCATAATCATTCCTTTCATTACTAAAAAAAATTAGATCTCGATCCCAAAGACATTGCGGATAATATTCCCAATGACGAATGAGAACAGGGCTACCCCCAGGCTGATGATCGACATTTCCAGGAAGCGTTTCTTGAAATCAAAGCCTTTTGCGACCGAGATGTAAAAATTGAAGATCGCGATCACCAGGATGGCGTTGACGATCGTCCAACCCAGACTGACCATGAAATCAGTTGCCACCAGGTAGGGGAAGATGAGGATGGAGACGGTCAGGATATATGCCAGGCCGGTGTAGAGCGCGGATTTTATTGGTGATTTCTCGCCTTCTTCCGATTTCGAGGACAGATATTCTGAAGCCGCCATCGAGAAGGAAGCTGAAATGCCTGTGATCAAGCCAGCCAGTGCGATCAGATGTGTATTCTGGAAGGCGAATGTCAGCCCTGCCAGGGCACCGGTCAGTTCCACCAGCGCATCGTTCAAGCCCAGCACCACCGAGCCGGCATATTTCAGGCTTTCTTCGTCCAGCATTTCCAGCAGTTCGTCTTCGTGTTTTTCTTCTTCCGCCAGGATCTGCGCGGCTTCCGGTATGCTGTCCACCAGGTCAGCGTAGTTCTCCTGCGCCTTTTCTTCACCCAGTTCCATCAGTTTTATGCCAAAGGTCAGCCCCAATATTTTTGAGAGCCAATAATAGAAATTAATGCGCAGTTTGTTGGGTGCAACGTCTTTTTTCGTATAACGTTTCCAGATTTCATAGTGGTTTAATTCTTCTCTGGCGATATTACGGATGACCTCTGCGTTATGTTCATCTTTTATGGCATCAGCTAATTTTTGATAAGTATAATGTCCGTTCAATTCCTCTTTTTGCAGTGCCAGAATATGCTTCTTCTGTTCAGTTGTAAGTTCCATGGTTGGTTTGCCTCCTTATAAGCATCCCTAATTGTACCCTTTTGGTACAAATTCCTACCTTGAATTAACAGGAATATTTTGTATACTATATACACCGCTGTCATATTTATATAATTTGAAGGCTTTGATCTAAAGTTAATATTTGGTCGCTTAAGGGACTTATTATTCCATTACACCCTTCCCAAATAACTTTAGGGAGCCAGTAGCGAAACCGGTCAAAAATTGGACCGGTTTTTGTCTTAAATAGGAACGGAGGGTTCAGATGAAGAAAACAAAGCTAGTGAAAGCAATGAGGATCTTTTCAACGGTATGCATTTTTATGGCAATTGTGTTACTGCAGGTAGGCACAATCTATGCGGATGTGCCCGATGGTTGTAAAGAGAATGAAGATTGGTGCGATGCCAATGAGGAGTGTTGTTCCGGTCTTTGTGTTGGCAAGAAATGTCGCGATCCGCATACAGAGTGTCAAGATGTTGGTGGACCATGCGGTGGTTCCAACTGGTGCTGCGAAGGACTGATCTGCTATCAGCCACCCGGACAGGAAAATGAGAAGTGTGTTGCTGAGATTCCTGTTTGTGGCAATGAGATAATTGAAGTTGGCGAAGATTGTGATGATGGCAACGATGTGAACGGCGATGGCTGTTCGGCGCTCTGCACCATCGAGACATGCGAAGATGTATGTGGCGAATGGAGCGCATGGAGCACCTGTAATACAGATGGTATGCAGTACTCAACGCGAACTTGTACTGGTACGGGACAATTAAGTGAATGCCCCATGGAACGTGAACAACCCTGTATCCCTGAATGTGATACCTGCTGTGATCCATGGACTGGTTGGTCGCCATGTCACTCAGTGCCCGTGGATTTTCAGATACCTACCAGCTTCGAAGAATTCCAAGCACTGCTACCGCAAGTTGGACTGGTGACATTTGGTTGGGGTCTCCAATTTAGGGTTCGCCAATGTTCTGATTCTCAGGCATGTATTGGAGCCGGATGTCTACCATTTGATATGCAAAACTGCTGTATTCCACTGACGGCTGAACAATGTCCAACGGAGTGTGGATACCGAACAGATTTCCCGATGGACAACCTGTGCGGCGGAACCATAATGTGCCCGGCAACTGGACCATGCGAGGGTGATATCGACTGCGAAGGCGAATGGAGCGCTTGCGAAGGACCATGTGGTTCCACTGGTACTCAGACCTTCACCATCACCCAGCAGGCGGAAGGCAATGGGCTGGAGTGCGAATTCAAGGATGGTGAAACTCGTGAATGCGAGACGGATCCCTGCAATCTCTGCGGTAACGGAGTGCTGGACCCAGGCGAGAGCTGCGATGACGGCAACCGCATCAATGGTGATGGTTGTAACGCATCTTGCGCCACCGAGCTACCCCCACCTGAAATCGCGGTAACGGGCGCCGGTGGTCCTGTCATCCCGGTGACGGGTGTCGACCTGCGCTGCGAGTTGGCTAACCGCTACTTCCTGCTTTCAAAGGTCAGCATGCTGCTTGGTATGGGTTGCTTCGGTCTATCATTTGTTCTGGATAAGATCGAACTCAAGAAGGAAGAATAGTAGTAGCTTGAACTAAAGATGAAGGCAGTCCGAAAGGACTGCCTTCTTTCTTTTTAATCGTGCTTGGTTTTGTTTGTATATTTTTATATACTATAAGTACAGTAGTCAGGAAAATTGAAAGTTTTGATCTAAAGTTGGTATTTGGTCGCTTAAGGGACTTACGCTCACACTAGACCCTGCCCCAGACAACTTTAGGGAGCTAGTAGCGAAACCGGTCAATGGAGACCGGTTTTTGTGTTAAATAGAATGGAGGGTTGAGATGCGAATGAAAAAAATATCAAATGGGTTAAGGTG
>NPIF01002001.1_pt1 | contig 31842 bp, 27 predicted proteins | sample 8637461 | NCBI WGS metagenome assembly NPIF01 (sample SAMN07420641, study PRJNA396082) | bioreactor metagenome | isolation source: sample BR12 brine-fed electro-methanogenic bioreactor BR | place: Japan: Kochi | collected 2016-12-09
GATTTCGATCCCGATTTGGATTTCGATTTGGATGAAAACCTACCTCAACCTCTCAGTCTCGGCTTCGGTGAGTTAGGGTTCTCTCTCTTCCGGGCCAAGCATCGATTCTGTTTCTAGATTTTTCGAAATCGAAATCGCTATCAAAATCGGGATCGTCTTTTTGTGTTTTTCGGTGTTTCCAGGCTCAAGTCAAAATCCGATCCCGATCCCGATTTGGATTTCGATTTGAAGGACAATGTCTTTGCTGGTCCAGGTTTTCTCCTGTGAGTCGAACGCGGCTTACGGTACCCTCTGCCCGGCCAAGACAGGCCGTCCAGCCCAGAATCGATGATTTTCCTCCCAGGACCGATTCATGCCCTGTGTCGGGCTGAATCAACATCTCCACGTCGTATTGGAGCGCGGGGTCGAGATATTCGCGAATCATGTGCGCCAGGGTAACGGAGGCCGGCCGTCCCGGCAGCAGTTCGGCCGCGTCGTGACTCGACAAAGGTCCTATCCGAAGCAGAATCTTGCTGTTGACATCCATCAGCCGATTTCCCAGCGTGGCGTTGTCTCCCAGTTTAAGATCACCCCCCAGGGACGCCGTTTCTTCAAGCTCGATCCAGCAGGGGATGTTCTGTTTGACGGTCACCGGACAACGAAGATAATCATCCAGCATGTCCGCGAGTGATTGGCCGTTTTTGATCCGGTTGGCCAGAATCCCGGCATAGTCGAACCGCCCCAGCAGATGGCAGGTGCCGCTGCCGCCATAAAGTGCCTCCAGGTACCGACAATACAGACCGGTGCGCCTATCGCTGGAGCCGTGAAGATTCATCTTCTTCCAGGCACTGTAGAGCAGTTGATAGAGCCGCTGGTTGAACAGTTCCAGAAACCCTCGCAGTTCGGCACCACGGGATGTATCGAAGGTGGCTATGTCGTTGAAAAATTGGGGCAGAGGGGTATCGACTCCGTAAAGCCCCATAAAGTTCAGTTCCAGGCGGTAACGGTTGCTTTCATCCACCCGGCAATGGCGGATCTCTCCGGCCGGAAAGGTCATTTCCGCCGCGGGCGCTATGGAGATAAACGCCTGCGGATTGTCCTCGATATCCGCCTCCTCCCCGATGTTGGTTTCAATCAGGTACAAGGCCTGAAAGGCACGGTAAGCAGAGGGATTGTGAAGCAGATCCTCGATCAGATGAGGAAGTTTTCCCCGAGTAATGGATCCCATTTCATCTCACTTCTGGAAGGGCTCAAACGAGAGCCGGTTTGCACAAAGGCGTTAATGGTGGCGTACATGCTGAAAAAATGGTGCAGGATGGTGCCGAACATGTAGGCGTCCGCTGGCGAGATATATTGGTTTTCGTCCATCGCCAGTCGAATATCCATGCCGCGCAACAGGGCCCCCCTGTACACCTGATTCAGGGGGGATACCCGGATGTCGGTAATGCCTCGGATTCGTTTACTTGATTGCTCCTGGTCGCTCCAGTCGTACAGGGAAAGCAACTGGCGAAAGCAGTCGATGGAGGACAGGCTGTTGTAGCTGACCGTCAAATGAGCGACTAACGCCAGCCGGTAGTCGGGGCGGTCTGGGGGCATCAGCAGTCGGCTGGGCCGGGTAATGTTTTCGCAGGTCACATTGGACGGAAACTCCTGCGACGGGGCCTTGATATCTCGAATCTGCAGGTGTTCCCGGGGGATGACGCCGTTGCAAGCGGTAATGTCACAGGAGAGGACTTCCTGTTTTTCGGTCATGACCCCGCCGACAGACAGAAAGGTCATGGGCCGGCGGCCTTCGCGGATGCGATGGCTGATATGGTAAAACCGGTCGCCTCCGGATCGGTGGTTGAAAGAGGGCAGGCTGGAGTAGGCATGGGTTTTCCCTGTTGCCGGTTGCTTGCCCGTCACCCCGTTGATGCTGTAAACCATCACCCCGTCCGGCTGGTTGATATCGGCAACGACGGGGTATTCGGTTTGTTTGTGCGTCAGTGAAATCGGTTCGCTGCTGGACTCGAACAGATTGACGGCGGGTGTGCAATGCAGACGGAAGTTCTCCTTGCTCAGACGGAATTCCTCGGAAAGCGGCTCTGTCAGCCGGATGTGAACCAGAAATTCGCAGCATTTTTTCGGCCACGACAGATTTTTCAGGTTGCGCAGGGCGACAAACTGATACTTTTCGCGAAAACAGAAATACTCATGCAGGAGATGGAACCCGAGGAAACCGCGGCCCGAGGACGTCACCAGCAGATTGTCGGCGTCCAGATGGCAGGGCATGAGGACGTTTTGGCGTCTCAAAACGCAGGGGCGTGCATTTTCACCGGGAAAGGTGACGCTGACCTCTTCCGTTTTTGCCGTCAGCGCCTGATACAGGGCCATGGCGGTCGCCGGGTCCCCATGGAGATACAGCTTGATCGTGTCGAGGTCCAGTTGCTCCGGCGTGACATCATGGTCAAATTGGAAATGGAGCTGGATTTCCTGTCTGCCGTGAGAGGAGCTGGCGAGGTGAAATGAGGTGAGCTGCAGAGGTTGAATGGTCACCTCGCTGGTCGTGCGAAAACCGCAGGTCACCCGTTCCCCGCTTGTCTGTCGGGTATGGTCGGGCAAGGTCACTCCCTTGCTGGTCAGACGGGTCCCTTTCGGCAAGGTTGTGGTCTGCCTCATTTGCCCCGGACGAGGGCTGAATTGCATAATGCAGCACGAAGGGAAGGGGCGTAGAAAATAGGGCCGAATATGGGACAGAAGTGCTTCGACGAGTTCGGGGACATCGTCGTCGATCCGCTGTTTCACCTCGGCGGTCAGAAAAGCCATGCCTTCCAGCAGGCGTTCCACGTAGGGATCGCGATCCTTGATGTCCTGCAGGCCGAGCATTCGGGCTTTTTCAGGAAAGGCCCGGGAAAAATCCTGTGCCGCTTCCTGCAACAGGCGCATCTCTGTATCAAAATATTTACCCATGGGTATTTTGCTCCCAGGTGGTGGACACCACAATGCTGCCGTCACGGTAGAGTGAGACGACATATTTTAAACGGCGTCCCTGGAGGGTTTCGCCGACAAGTTCAAATTGAGTGACATCCCGGTCATCCGCCCGCTGGACGGCCCGAACCTGGGGATGGCACAGGCGGGGTTCGAAATCGATGACGCACTGCCGGATGGAGGTCATGATCCGGTCGCTGGTGTAGGGAAGTTCCAGGTACAGCGCGGCGATATCGGGCATGCCGAAGTGGGGCAGGTGAGTCAGAGAACCGCGTCGCACATTGAACAGCCGCCGCAAATGATCCCGAATACTCAGGTACAGGTCTTCATCAGACGAGCGGAGGTCTCCTTGTGATTCGTTAGGCAGGTCGGATGTCAGGATGTCTAAAATGGTTTCGGACATGGTTGCCACGCAGTGCTAAGGGAATACCTGAATACATGGGGGCGCCTTGCGGCACCCCCATATCATTGGGTCAGCGTCCTTCGGTCCAGCTGTCGGAGAAGGAGATGTTGCCGTCGATGTGGGTCCAGGTGATCTTGGCGTAACGGCAGGCCACACTTTCAAGGTGCGGATAACGCTCCTTGTCCAGGTCCTTCACGTTGTGCATGGTCGGCTTGACCGAGGTGAGTTTTACGTTTTCCAGAGTGTGGCGGAAGTATTCTTCCTCAGAGCCCATGTCGTTGATGCGGTACCACTTGAGCTCGATTTTTTTCAGGGTCTGCCCGTTGCTGCAGGCCTTGTAAAGGTAAGGGGTCGCGTTGTCGAAAGCCTTCAGAAACACAAAGGGTTCGTGTTTGCGGGTTCCGGTCAGGCTGCCGGTGTCGTTGTCGGTGGGGATCCGCAGTTCATGGTCGAATCCTAGGATTTCGATTGTGCCTTCGCGTCCCGTGACCTTGACCGGTCCTTCGAGTTTGGAGCCCTGATCGTCGAGAATTGTCATATAACCGGGAATTGCCATTGTTTCCTCCTAAAGTGGCGAGTTAGTGGTGCAACATGCACCGTCGGGAAATACAGCCCCGTCAGGCGAGTTCCTGCCCAGGCCGAGATAGATTTAGGTCGGTATCGAAATCGAAATCGCTATCGAAATCGGTTTTTGTCTTTCGGTTAACTCACAAATCGGCCCCTCAAAAACCAAGTCAAAATCAAAATCCGATTTCGATCCCGATTTGGATTTCGATTTGGATTAAAACCGACACCGATTGATCATTTGCTGTTGTCGCGGGGCATTTGCGCTACCAGTTTGAGTTGCACATCGACTCCTTCGATCTGGAAATGGGGCCGGACAAACAGGTCGACGCTGTAATAACCGGGGTTTTCCGGAATTTCCCGGACCGTTACCTCCCCGTCGCGCAAGGGGTGGGTAGCGATCAGTTCCGGTTCCGGATCCTTCATTTTCGTCACCAGGGTCTGGATCCAGCTGTTCAATTCGTTTTCCAGCTTCTGGCGGCTTTTGGAAGACCCGATGTTTTCCCGCTGCAGAACTTTGAGATAGTGGGCCAGCCGTGATACCAGAAAAATATAGGGCAGTCGCGAATTGATCATGCTGTTGGCGTTGGCCTTGGCGTCGGCGTACTCACTGGGTTTCTGAACCGAATTGGCGGAGAAGAAACAGGCAAAATCGCTGTTTTTGTAATAGCTCAGCGGGATGAGGCCCAAGTTGGCCATTTCAAGTTCGCGGGTTTCGGAAATCAGCATTTCGGTGGGCATCTTGATCTGCATTCCCGTGCCGGAATCATGCAAGTGCACCGGCAGGTTGGTTACCTTCCCGCCAGCTTCCGGGCCACGGATGTTGACGGCCCAACCGTGCTTGGCAAAACTTTGTGCGATGTTGCCGGCAAAGGCGAATACCGGATTGCCGAACAAGTAGTTACCGTGGTTTTCACCGCTGACATTTTCTTCGTAATTAAAGGTCCGGACCGGGGTGCTGTCTTGACCATAGGGCAGGCGCAACAGGAAACGGGGGGTCAGCAGGCCGACATAACGGCTGTCTTCCGTCTCGCGGAAGCTCCTCCAGCGGGTATACTCGGCTTTTTCCATGTAGTTGGACAGATCGTTAATCTTCGCGATCTCTTCTACGCTGGATTTACCAAAAAATCTCGCCCCCACCGATGCCAGGAAGGGGCAGTGTGCGCTGGCCGACACCTTGGAGGCTTCGCGCAGCAGGGTGATGTCCTGGGCTGAACTGTCGAATTCGTAGTTCGCGACGATGTTGGAAAAAGGCTGCCCGCCGGGGGTGTCATATTCGGCGACATAGACATGCTTGAAAAGACCGGTCTGGATGATTTCGGGGGCTTCTTCAAAATCCTCCAGCAGGTCTTCTTTGGAGCAGTCCAGTATTTCCACTTTGGTGTTGCAGCGGAAGTCGCAGCGATCGATCATGAATTGCAGCCCGCGCCAGGAACTCTCCATCATCTGAAAATCCGGGTGATGAAGAATCACGTCCAGTTGGCTGCCGATAGTCTGATCGATCTGGGCGATGTACTGGTCCAGCAGGGTTTTGTCGATTCGTTCGATCCGGGCATTGTTCCGGGTGGCCAGATCGAGAAACACCTGGATTCCGGCCGTCAGGCGCTCCTGCAGGGAAATTTCCGCCATCTGGGAGGCGTCGGCAAAACTGTTCAGTTTGATGGATTGGGTCAATGGAGTGATATCGACCAAACCGCACAAGCGCTCATAGGACTGATCGTTTTCAAGGACCACTGTTTCCTGGGCGGTCTTTTTGCTCGATGCTGTATTTTGCATACTCATGATCGGGTCTCCTGCGTTTAGAAGCTGCTGATTTCCAGGTCTGACGATTCATGGGAATCGTCCAGCAATTTTTCCAGTTGCTGTTTCAACCCTTCCAATTGCGGCTGGTTACTGACGATTTTTTCCAATTCCTTACGGAATTTGACGTTGTCCAGCAAGTTCGCTTTCAGATCTTTCAGCAGGTTCCGCATGGCCATCAGGCTGTGAAGCTCCGGGATCTGTTGCGCCACGCTGTCCGGGCGGAAATCCTTCATGGCCTTAAAAGCGAGGTCGATGGTGAGATCGCTGCCGTCCTTGGCCAGAAGGTTCGGTACCTCAAAGCGGGTGGTCGGGGCGAGGTCGGCCATGACTGATTCGAAATTGTTTTTGTTGATGTCGATTCGCTGCCGATCGGCCACTTTTCCTTTGGTCTTGCCGTTACTGAAATCACCCATCACCAGCATCTTCAGTGGGAGTTCGGTTTTTTTCTGGTTGCCCCCGGTCTCCACGTCCAAGGACAAATTGATGCGGGCTTTGGGAATTTCCTTCTGATAGCTGTCGCTCATGCGCTGTCTCCTTCTACGAATGTATGAATGGATATAACGGGACGCTAGATAATCGCGGCGGCGGCAATCAGATCGATCTTGCAGATCAGTTGCCGCACCTCTTGCGCCTGTTGGGCAATGTGCTGTTTTTCTTCGCCGGGGCCGCTCTTTTCCAGGGACTGTAAGGCGGCAAGGCGATGTTGTAGTACCTCGACGGCCAGCCCGGGGTCCCATGTAGCCAGATGATGTATCAGGATATGTTTCTGGATATCCGCAAGCACCACTTCGGCTATGGCCGTCTTACCCGCAGCCAGACACAAACGGGCTTCGGTCAGGCGTTTTTGAATCCGCTGCTTTTCTGTTCCGGAGGGTAGGGAATGGACCCTCTGCAGGGCCTCGGGCAACTTTTTCCCTTTGGCCAGGTGCATGGCCTGATCGACCAGGACCGCTACAGATTGCTCGGCAGCCTCGTCGTTTGCGTTTCGCTGTCCGGTTCCGCTCCCATTGGCCATTTGCCATTGCCGGACCCATTGCCGAGATTCCGATCCGGCAAAGGGGGAACCGTCGTCGAACTGCAGCTCGATCAACTGAGGATGTCGTTCCAGCAGGTCTTGCAACGCATTGCGGATAAATCCGGCCAGGTCCGGTCGACGATTGGCCTCAAGGTATTGAAAAGCTTGGTACTGAAGATCGAACAGTAATTGGAAACCCGGTTCAAAAAACAAGTTTTCCCAGCAGGTCAAAGCTTTTTCGAGGGACTCGTCTGAGAGGGCTTTACCAAGTTCGGCCAGACCGCTGGTGCGGGGCGCCGGTATCCTGGTTCGACCTCTTTCATTGGGGGGGAGGACCAGTTTCCCCCATCGGAATGCCCTGGAATAGGCCATGGCCCGGAGAAGATCTCCGGAGTTGATCAAATGCCGATGAATCTGTCGGGTCAGGGTCTCCACCCCTTGCTCCGAATTCACTTCGCAAGGATCCGGTTCCGTCACACTGGAAGTCTGTTGACCCGCTTCGACAGCAGCAACTTTTTCTGTTGCCGGAGAAGAGGCTTTCAGCCGCCGCAACCGCTCATCGACCCAGGAAGCCAACCCGGTAAGACGGGGAACCTCCTCCCCCAGTTTTTCAGTCAGGAAAGAATTAATCAGGTCAAGTTCCAGGTGCAGGGCTTCGAATATTTCTAAAGAGCCGCCGTCCTCTTTCTGTTCGGCAAAGGCACTGATTCTCGGGTTGCTAAGCAACCCGAGAGCGGCCAATCGGCCCGTCTGGTTTTTGGGGTGACAATCTTCCCAGAAGTTGTCTAACAGGGCCCGGTAGGCTCTGAGCCCGTCCAGCAGGCCCGGCAGGCCTTCGATATAGATCCCCGCAACAAGATGGTAGCCCCCGATCCGCAGATCCTTGGTCACCCCGGTTAAAAGATCGCGGCAGGTGGCCAGGATCATGGCGTAGTCGATGTCTCGGAGTTTGTCGATTTCCTCCTTGACCCGTTGGAACTCGATCAGGTAACGGGGGTCTTCGCCGCAAGGCGTTTCCGGCAAGGATGCGCCGATTCCTAACAGCCAGTCGGAGGTAGTCTGTACCGTTTGCTGAGTCATCGGAGCATTTCCCTCCGCCCGGTCCGATACAGTACCTCCAGCAACGGAATGTCGTCGTTTTCCAACAACCGGCGCAAATCCACCCGACTTTTGAAGGCCGGCAGGGATTGCCATTCCCGGCCGAGGTCAAAAATCGCATTGTCGTCGAGTGTCTGATTGAGTAGTGGCAACAGATAAGACGGCGGCAAGGGCCGGAAAAAAAGGGTCAAACAGGCATTGCTTTCACCGGCTTCCTTGTTCCAGAAGTATTGGGCCCGCCAAAAACGGTCCTCGAGGATCGCTTCCACCATTTGAACCCAGAAGACCACATAGGGTGTCTGTTCCTCGGAGGGAATGGGGATCCGCACCCCCCAATGGGTCTTGCCTGGGCGGCGGTTCTGGGCGGTTTTCATGATGTTGTAGAAGGAACACCAGAATTTTTCACGCTCCTCCACCGGTATTCGCAGGCCGGCCCAGTAGTTTTTCAGAGGTACTGCTTCCAGCAGTCGGATCTGGTTTTCCAGCAATTCCCGTTGCGGATAGTGAGGGGCGTCGGTCGCCAAAGCATCCAGTTTTTGGGTCAGAGCGGGAACCGAAGCCATGCCTGGTATGGATTCGATCAATGCCGCAGATTCCCGGAAAAAATCCCGATGCACCAGGGGGAGGATGGCTCGGTTGGTTTGAAACTGCCCGCCCCCGACAGCTGCGAGTGTTGCAAAGGGATAAACCCGACCGCTTTTGTCCTGACTGGAGCTCAGGGAACCGATGAGGCTCGTTTCCTGTTCGCTGCCCGACAGGACAAAGTGATGTACAGGGAAGGCGCGATAGATCGTCGGCCAACCCTTGGGGTGTTTGCGGGCAATGCAGGAGACCCCCTCCTGTATCCATTTTTCAAAGGCTCCGGCTTCTCTGGTTGTGAGGTTGTATCGGATAAAGTCCGCATGGATCGGCATTTTCCCGAAGCAACTGGGCCGGAATTGTAAAGAACCGGCGGGCAAAGAGGGAGTTCTATCGAATAACCCAAACATATTCAAACCTGTTAAAAGAGCGTACTTGGCAGTCGGAATTGCGAAAACAGACCTTTGGCAAAAATATTACTGTGACGATCCGGGCGAAGCTTCAGCTGTACCGTTGTGGGACCCTGGGCGGTTTTCATGTCCCAACTCAGGTGGTACTGGTTGTCCTGCTCGGAAACCCTGGCTTTTCGCAGCAGGTGAAACAGACTCCAATCGCCGGAGAATTTCAGTTCGGTCAAGGTATTGCTTCCCATCGGAATGCAACCGATAAGGGTATTGTTCCGGTTTTGCTCTCCGGGCCAGCGGAATCGTTTCCATTCCTGAGGCTCGTTCTGATAAATCAAAGGCTGGCCGTTGGTTTCGAAGCGGACGACCCGAACCCCTTTGCTGGGCATGGGATAGATCGAAAAATGAATATCCGGCTGGAACTGCCCGCTGCGGAACAGTCCGGAGCTGATGCCGGATGCCTGTCTCAGGGAACGGAGCAAACTCCTGTCGAATTGGAGGCCGGCGCCCAACCAGGTTTTTTCTTTCCAACCGTTGCGTTGTTTTCGCAGAAAGGGCTTTAACTGGTCGTCCGTGAAAGCCCAGATCAGACCGTCTTTGGGGCGGAAAAAATCCGAAATGTCGTTGAGGGAGGCATCGGGTCCGGAACTAGCGAAGGGAAATTTGCCCGATATTTTTCTTTGGTAATCGACCAGCACCAAACCGTTCCATTGGTTCTGCAGATGCACCCGGGTCTGTTGAATAATGGCTCTCCATGCCTCCTTGATTGGTTCATGGAGCAGAGCTTCGGCTACCTTTCGGGTGCGGGCATCGATGCCATTCAGAAGACTGTTGGTGGACAGCCAGCATTTGTAGAGTTCGGATACTGTGGCGCCGTTTCCGCCCAGGATAGTGGCGGCCCGCTGGAAGGATTCATGGGGGACATCCACCGCGGCCTCCATCTGCTCCACTTCTGACTGAGCCGAGGTTAAAGCCAGCAGATACTGGTTGATGAGCAGACTGGTGTTCATCTTGTCGCCCCGGTCGGTCAATTTGCGCAGATCATGGAAGGGGGCTTCCAATTCCGGAACCAAGGCAGAAGTCTTGACGGATCCAGCGTCAGGCAGGACAGTCCCGCCGACTTGAGTGATATTGATATTCTCGGACACTAACTGCATTAGTTCGGCGATCGGCCCGTCATTCCGCGCCAGAAGCAGCATCTTTTTCGCCCCGTCATCCAGGGAACGGAAGGGAGCAACCTTTACCTCACTCAACAGGTTGAACCAGTTGTCGACATAGCTAGCAAAGTACAAGGCGCGGACGTCTGCTTCCAGCCGGGCGGCTAACTCGGCGTCGGCCAAGGATTCGTCGTCCGCGGAATCGCTCTGCAGCGAACCGGTGACCCAGTCCCCCTGACTGGCGACATTAACCAGCGTCTTGATTTCAGGTTGGGAATATTTGCGCCAGCCCTCATGGGTGAACATGAAAGGTATTTTGAAGGAACTGGTCAGAAGACCCCGGCCTGGTCCCACGATCAGGTCGTTGAAGTGGATGGGAGGAAATTTCTGTTTGCCCATGTTCAGCATCTGTGAATAGAGGCGGCCGGCATCAGGAATGGCTTTCAGGTGATTTTGAGCGCCAGCGACCAGAGTGGCGTTGAGCTGGTTGGGCTCGACATAATCCGGGTGTTCTTTTTCTACCAGCATATGGGACAGGTAGATGTCGATCAGTTCGGACAGGTCCTGCAGATCGGTTTCTTCAAGCGTCCTTTCTTGCGCGTAGCCTGTAAGCCGTTGCCGGATAATGTCTTGCAGAACCGCTGCGGCAAAATCCTGTTCCAGGCGTTCCGGTGAACTCAGCATCAGATAGCATTTTAAAGCTTGGTAATAGGCGTCGCGGATCTCATCCTGGCGTTTCAGGTCTAGAGCCGACCATTGCTGCGAATAGTTGGCCAGACGGATCTCCAGATCTTTGAGGGCCGATTTGTAAAAAACCCGTTCAAATGAGCTGAGCAGAATGGACCGGACGGCCGGCAATTGTTTATCTCCCTCGTAGACCCCAAGAGTCAGAGGCAGAGGCAGCCGCTTCTCATAAGACAGAAGGGTCCGGTACTGGCTTAATACCTGCGAAAGTGCCTGGAAATACTCGTACAACCCGTTGTCCTTCGATTGCGCTTCCGTCGCCAGCCGTGCCGAGGCATCGACCCCTTTATTGAGCAGCAGGGTATTCATGGTCAGAGAAGTGCTGAGCACCAGAAAACAGGCTGCGATTAATCCCAGCGATGCCAGGATGGATGCGGTCTTCAGGGCGCGATGGGCCATACCCAGTTTCCTGGTCCGGCTGACATCGTTGGAGTTGGGGAAAACCACATCCTTGAAGAAATTTTTTACAAAAAAAGATTTTGGTTCGGGCAAATTGTAGGACTGGTTCTCATCGACATAGCCAAAGGCCTGGCGCATGCCGCCGAGAATTTTTTGAAGAGGAGTCCCCTCCTGGGTGGCGCTGGTGAGGTAAATGCCACAAAAATGGGGCGTATCCTGGTAGGGATTTTCTTTGGTGAGGCTTGAGATGAATTCTACCAGCCGGTCTTTGGCTGCGACAAACTGACCAGGAAATTCAAATAGTTCGTTTTTCCCCCGCATGTTCCGGACCATGGATAGTTTATGGAGCCGCATTTCACAGAGGCGGTGATGCAGGCCATCCATCTTGCGGGCGAATGCTTCACTTATGTTGTCGTCGGCCTCATGCCCCAGCCAGCCTCCCCAGACCTGATCCCGCTCCTTGGGAGTCAAATCTGCAAAATAGGAGGAAAAGCCGTACAAAAGATCGCACTTGGTAAAGACGATATAGATTGGAAAAATGCAACCGAGTCGCGAAGTCAGTTCATTGATGCGATCGCGAATGATCTTGACGTGTTTTTCCCGTTCCTGGATATCCGCCGTCAGCAGGTCGGATAGACTGATGGCGACAATCGCGCCGGTCAGCGGTTGCCGGCGGCGGTGTTTGCGCAACATGCTCAGAAAGGCCAGCCATTCCTCATGGTCATCCTGTTCGGTAGTGTAGCGTCCGGCCGTGTCCAGCAGGACGGCTTCGTTGGAAAACCACCAGTCGCAATTGCGTGTGCCGCCGAAACCACGAATATCGATATCGTCTCCACTGGCATAGGGGAAGCTTAGCCCGGAGTTTCGCAACAAAGTGGTCTTTCCTGCTGCCGAAGGTCCGATAATCATAAACCACGGAAGCGCGTACAGTGCCGCATTGCCACGATGATGGACCCCCAGTTCGGAGGATTTCAAGGAGGCAATAGCTTTGTTCATTTTGTCCCGGAGTTCCTCGATCTCCATCTGGCGTGATTGGTCCTGTCCCGCCTGGGAGTCGAGATCCTGCTTGAATCGGGAAGCCCGTCGCCCCACCAGCCATTTGCGAATCAGCCAGATTCCGCAGAACAGACCCAGGGTTCCGGCAATGAGATAGATCCGCACCCGGGCGTCGGTGAGGCCGACATGAGGACCGGCCCACCAGATCAGCGAAAGGATGAGCATCAGTCCGAGGACCCGGGAACCCAGGCGGCCAAAAAGATAGGCCTGAAAAAAGACCAGAATGTTTTGCATGGTTACTTGCCCCGTCAAAAAAAGTGGAGAGGTTTAGCCGTGGCTAATAGGCGCCGTCCGATAATTTCAGAATGCTGTCCCTGCTTTTGAGGATTTTTGCAACGCTCGCCTTGGCGGCATTTCCCGAAACCAGGGAATACCCCATGAAGGTAAAAAAAACCGCGGCGATGGTGACAACGGTGATGACCCAATAGGGGACATTTCGCCTGACCTGGTTTATGAGAACATTGCCGGGCAACCCCTCCGGCGCAATTTGGGATTTCACCGGGCCTCGATAGCCGTCAATCTGGCTTCGCAGATCGACCTGCAGCGCCATCAGATGCTCCAGCCCCTTGATTTTATAAATCCCCTCAAAACCGAGTTGCAGGCAGTAGTAGTAGAGCTCCAGCAGGTGAAGGTTGTCTTCACCCCCCTGCCGCAGGTTGCCGAGACGGACAAAAAACCCTTCACCGGCCGTATGTTCGCCAAAAAATTCCAGTTGCAACGGGCGGGACATCCACTCCAGTCGACCCGGCCAGGTAGAGGCCAGAACCACCTCGTCCAGATAAGCGGCCAGGGCGTATTTGGCGTCTTTGAACTCAACCATCCCGATCTGTTGTTCAAAGGCAGTCTTTTCCATGGCAATAAAGGCCGAATGAAGATTTTCCCTGAAGTCTTCGCTGATCGAAGCGGCTTTCTGGTCGTCTCTGAAGGGCGCCGCCAGCGAAAAGAGATGTTCGCAGCAGTCCAGCATCGGGTTGTAAATCTGTTTTGGTGAATCCATCATGAGAGCTATTCCTCAACCGTGACGATTTTGATGTTTGATGTGCTGAAAGGATGGGGCAGGTAGATGGCCAGCGACCCTTCGTCGATCATCTGATTCCATAAATCTCCCCGAGGTTCCAGGCGGAAGTATTCGCACCCGCTGCGGGTGGCCAGTTTTGCCGGGGGGCGCTGGGTGTGGATCAGCCGGACTCCGGGAAGAGCCGAGGCGACGCAGGTCTCGATGGATATGCGGGCGGTCACCTTGACCTGGCGGGCGAAATCGGTAATCCAGTTCGGCCCTTCGGCGTCGAACAGGGTCTCGATAAAAAAGGTTTCCTGACGGAACAGGTGGGCTGGGATATCGAGGCAGGACAACAGATGGTCGGTTTCTTTGTCGAGCACCAAGGCCGTGGATTTGGGGGTGCTGTTCAACTCCAAAAGCAGGGAAAGCAGGTTGTCAAACAGCCGGAAAACCTGCGTCAGATCATCGTGTTGATACGCCGGGATGCTGTCGATGGTGGCCTTGTTGTGATAAGAGCAGAAGGTGCCGGCCACCTGGCACAATTGGCGATACAACTGCTCCGGATGCAAGTCCTGGTTTTTCAGCAAATGCTTTAATTGGGGCAGGATCCTGTTCAGGTTTTGCAGCAGAGCCTGGTTGTGGGGGTCGGTTCGGCCAAATCCCGCAGCCCCACCATCGCACCCTTCACGAACGGCTTCGATCTGTTTGCGTTTGGCATTCAGAGTTTCCACAATGCGGCTCAGGCGCTGAACGAGCACCGGGGAGGCTGATAAACGGCAGACCGGCGGGATGTAGGTATCGATCAGTTGATAGCGTTGATCCCCGGCATGGACCACTTCGGCGATCTTGATGCTCAAAAAGGGTCCCAGGGTTTCTTTATCCGTCAGAAGGTGTAGATTGGGTTTTGCTAAAAGTATTTCCTGTTTGCGACCGGCGTCGAAAGAGTCCTCGATTTCCTGATAGTCGGCAACCCAACCGCTGACCTGGCTGCGTTGCGGGTATCCGGAAATACTGCCCACATGGTTGTTGGCGGGCAAGGCCAGGTACACAGGCAGGGCATCACCGCCGGGCGCATTGAGATCGCACGCCAGAGGTGCATCCACCGACCCCTGATAATGCACCATGCGACCATCCTGGAACAAAACCGATGCTTCGCGGAGCTGGAATCGTCCCAGTTCCAGAGCTTCCTCGTCGATCGACAGAGAAATGATTCCCCATGAGAATGGATTGATCAGAAACTGTCGCAAACGCTGCGAGCGTTCCAATTGTTTATCCCAGGCCTGAAAATGCTGTTGGCTCAGGAACACTCCCTCCGCCCAAACGATTTTGCTCATTTCGATTCCTTTGTATTTCCGGTTTTCACGCCATCACCCTTCCCGCAAATTGATCCGGCTTAGTCGGCTATTTCGATCACGTTATTTTTCAGAATGGCCTTGACGTTGGTAGAAACCTTAATTCCAAGTACCGAGCCTTTGGATTTTTTCACCACCCGCCAGGAATTGTCCGGTTGACTGTTAAACGCCGCCATCAAAGCGACATAGCGTGTTTGCTCATGACGGTCGAAGCGGACTGCTTGTCGGGAGGCCGGGTCGAGGGTCAGGGAATCTTTCTGCAGAAGGGTGTTGCCGAGAATGGTCAGATCGTTATTCCACAATTCAGGGAAGGTGGCGTTCTCAAAAATCTTGGGGTCCGTCAATTGGTAAACCCGCACTACAACCGGCAGAGGGTCCTTGCCGTTGTTCATATTGAGATTTTCTGTGGAGGACAGGCTTAGTTTTACCTGGGGAGCAGAGCAGGCACAAAGAAACCCTGAAAAGAGGGCAATTAAAAACCAACCAAACGCATTTTTTGTCATCATGATTTTTCCTTATCGGTTTGAGAGGTGGACAGAAGGAGGTTTTGATTACGAAGAGTTTCGCGGTGCGCGCAATAAGATTTGGCGAATCCCTTTACGACCAGTTCCTGATGACGCAGATAATCGTTGCTGGTGAAAATTTTATGAAGGCGGCGAAAGGTTATCCAGGCGAAAGGTCTCCAGCCGAAGAGGCTGAAGCTTTTGGATTTGACGGCAGAAGGGCCCAGGCGGGAAATTGATTCCAGGGCTACGCCGTCGAGAGCGGCACACAGGGCCAGGTTATGTTGAACGAGATCATTTACCAGACGAGTGAATTTGGTCGGACCCTCGATTTTATCCTGTAGCCAGGACCGCATTATCCGTTCCGCTTTTTTGTTTCGGAACACCTGACATTCCTCATCAAAAACACGATCGTAGGGCAGCCCAAACTCATCGGCAAAACAGCGCTGGCCTTCCAGAAGTTTAATCATCCCATTAAGGATGACAGTGGATGAGGTAGCGCATTTTTCGGGCGTTTTGCCGCCTTCGGCTTGACGCCGTGAGGCAGCAACGGCAACGTGCTGCATGGTGGGACTCCTCCTTGGTAATCAATCCCCGGAGCAAAATAACCGAGCTGTCCGAGGCGGATTGCATTGTATGGCCGAGCTGAAACAGGCAGGTAGGACCCGCTGTATTTAATGTTTGGCGATATATCATTTTATTTTTCTAACGACTTTTGTAGCGCATAAGGAAAGATTTGTAAAGATATAAAAATTAAATTGCTTAAACTGTTAAATTGTGCATATATAATGCCTTTAATTTGTCGAGGGCAATTTCCCATGTGCTTGTACGGTCTAAGTATCAATAATTGCAGCGGTGTTTAGGGTCTTGTTGGTCCTTTTTCTCCGGAAAACCATCAAATATTGCAGGGAGATTTATTTCTGATTAGTTTCTAGTTTCATTCAGTAACATTTATTGTCACAACAACTGGCGGCTGCGGCAAAATTCATCGAGCGGGAAAAAAATCGAGGCACGGTCTATGTGCACTGCAAAATCGGTTATTCGCGCAGCGCAGCCGTCGTCGGAACCTACCTCCGCGCGGCAGGACTCGCCGGATCGACCGATGAAGCGATTGCACTGATGCGCCGGGCGAGACCCACTCTTATCGTCCGGCCCGAAGCCCGAAGAGCAATGCGGTCGGGGCCGGATCTGTCGGCCGGGGAAGGAATGTCGAAGCAGGGTACCAGGTCGCACCAGGTGTCCTTCCCTTGCTTTGAAGAAACAAAGGGTTAGATAAGCGTTTTTTTTTATTTTGGACCTGTGGGGAAAAAATCGGGGGGGCAGTGTGGAGAAGATGGGCAACGGGAAAAATGGGAAGGATGAAAATTATGGGAAATCGAGGCCTTCGCATGATTCCCAGAACTCGTATGACTCCCAGTCTTTGATACTCCCCCCGAGGGGTGACTACCAGACTCTGCTTTCCTACCAGAAGTCCGAGGTGGTCTACCAGATCACCTTCCGTTTTTGCCGGCGTTTTCTCAGAAAAGGCGACCGCACCATCGATCAGATGGTGCAGGCGGACCGCTCCGGTAAGCAAAATATCGTCGAGGGGAGCAAGGCCGCGACCACCTCCAAGGAGATGGAGATCAAGCTCACCAACGTGGCGCGGGCCAGTCTCGAAGAGCTTTTAGAGGATTACCGAGATTTTCTCAAATTGCGCGACCTGCCGATCTGGGCTAAAGATTCCAAGGAAGCTCTCTTTGTCAGGAAGTTGGGTCAGAATTCTCCCGCTTGCTATGATTCCTACCGAGTTTTTGTTGAAACCCGGCCCGCCGAGGTAGTGAGCAATATCGCGATTTGCCTGATTCACCAGGCCAACTATCTGCTTGATCAGCAGTTGAAACGGCTGGAAAAAGATTTTCTGAAAGATGGCGGTCTGCGTGAGCGTATGACCCGCGCCCGAGTGCAGGCGCGGGATCGGCAGAAAAATGGGCGAGGCAAGGAATGAAGGTTTTCAGGAGGCTGAGAGGCCTTGTCAGTCGATGCAGCTGTGCTGAGTTCCAAGCTTTATCGGCGTCACCAGTCAGCGTAAAGGCGGTTCCGGACAGCTGCCACAGAGGGACAATTCTTCTGGAGGGTGGGTGGCGGCAAGTTGTTGAGCGGCGTCGCGCAGGGCGGTGCGCAGACCTTCTTCGAGGGTAGGGTGATAAAAGGGCATGGCCAGCAGTTGGTGGACGGTGAGTTTTTGCTGGATAGCTAATGCCAGTAAATGAGCCAGGTGCTCAGCGTCGGGAATAGCCATTTCGCCACCGACAAGGCAGGCGCTGGCTTTGTCCACATAGAGATGCAGGCAGCCGGCGTTTCGATCTTCGGCGATGGCGCGGGACTGTTCGCTGAAATCCGAGCGAGCGATAATCATTTCGCCGCTCTGCGGTTGGTCGGCCGTGCGGCCCACGGAGGCGATCTGGGGATCGCTGAAGCAGATCCGTAGCGGGGTGCGTCGCTCAAAGCAGCGGGGTTCCTCGGCCAGGGCGTTGCTGCCGGCAATGAAGCCTTCGTCCTGGGCCTCGTGGAGCAGTGGCAGACTCCCGTTGGCGTCGCCGGTAATAAACACCGGCAGATCGGCGATCTGCAGGGTATGAGGATCGAAACTGGGGAGGCCCCGCTCGTCCAGTTCGGTTCCAAGGGTCTCCAGACCGAGTCCTTCGAGGTTGGGTGTGACGCCGAGGCTGGCTATGACCGCATCGACCTGGACCGTCTCATCGCCATTGCGGATTTCGAAGCGGTTCCCGACAGGCACAACTTCGGCCTCATGGCCGACATGCAAGGGGAATTCGCGGCTCATGGTCTGCAGGGCGATTCGGTTGACATCGGCGTCGCGCAGGCCGCCGATGTGAGGATTCCGCCCAAAGCCGAAGACTTCGAGTCCCAGCCGGGCCAGGGCCAGGCCGAGTTCGATGCCGATAACGCCCAGGCCGACCAGGGCCAGACGGCGCGGCAAATCCCGCTGCTCAAAGAGAGTGTCGGAAGTCAGTAGCCGGTCGGCGAAGGCCTGCCATGGCCGGGGAATCGTGGGCCGGGAGCCGGTGGCAATAATAATTTTTCGACAGCGAATTTCCTCCCCGTTAACCTCTACGCGATCTGCTCCAAGCAGCCTGGCGCTGCCCTCAATCAACCGCTCGCCGGCCAGTTTCCGCGTGGCCTGCACCATTCCCGAAGCGAAATGATCCCGTTTCTGCCGAACATGTTCGAGCACGGCAGGCAGATTTGGAGAAGAGGCCGCAGCGCTGTTCAGCCCCGCCGCTGACAGTTTATGTATGCGGTGCAGGTCGTTGGCGGCAGAGATCAGGGCTTTGGAGGGCATGCAGCCCACCCGTGCACAGGTGGTGCCCAGGGGACCCCGATCGATGAGCAGATAATTGTCGCTGGTCTTCTGGATCTGTCGTACAGCGGCGAGTCCGGCACTTCCGGCTCCAATGATGATAATATCGACCGATTTTTCCATAATCTCTCCTCAACAGTTCATGGCGCTGCAAGGATGCTTTGTGTATCCGTAGCGCCGTTTCAGAACACAATCAGCAGAGCAGGCAGTCCGAGGCAGGCAAAACAGCAGAGCGTCCAGCGAAACATCTGCCGGGTGCTGAAAAAGCCTATAAGCCCCAGCTTAAAGGCGAGGTTCGAGACCATGGCAATGAGGATACTGATGGTTGCCTGCGTCCCCTCCAGAACCCCTTGTTGGGCCAGTTTTGCGTTAGACAGGGTGATGGCGTCCACATCGGTCAAGCCGGAAATCAACGAGACGGCATACACACCCTGGTCGCCAAAAAATTCCTTGGCGGCGGCAACGGCGAGGGTTACTGCGGCGTAAATCAAGCCGAAAAAAAAGGCCTTTGGCAGTTCCGCAGGGTTTTTGGTGACCGGCGTCGGCCCTCCGTCAGGAGGCGTGTTGCGCCAGATGAAAAAGACCGGGATCAGGCCGGCGACAAACATGGCCGCCATGGGCGGGGCCAGCTCTCGCAGTAGCGGGGGGTGAATCATACCGACCAGAAAGGCCATCCGGACCAGTACCACCGTGGAGGCCAGGGCGACTACCAGGGCGGCGGCTCGGGAAAAATCAGGGTTGGCCCGGGCATGGCGGCTGAAGGAGAGGGTGGTGGCGGTGCTGGAAACAATCCCCCCAATCACCCCGAGGATCGGACCGCTCCAGCGCTGGCCAACCAGTTTTAGAATCACATAGCCGCTCAGGTTGATGGCGCTGATCAGGACCACCATCAGCCCGACATGGGAAGGATTCAAGGCCAGGTAGGGACCGTAGCCTCGATTGGGCAGGATCGGCCAGATAATGAAGGCCACCAGGATGAATTGAAAGATGGCATAGAGATCCCCCTGTTGCAAACGATGCGAAAATTCGTGCATTTGGAGTTTGAAACAGAGGATAACCGTGGTGGCCAGGCTGATGGCGACCGCAGGAACGGTGTGGCCCTTCGCCAGCAGAACCCCGATGCCGTAAGCCACCAGTATGGCGACGGAAGTGGTCAGCCCCGGTGGCAGATCTTCCTTGATCCGTAAAAAGTGAACTGTGGTCGACTGAATGGTGACGGCTAATAAGCCGGCGGCGACCATCCAGGGATACGAATCCACAAGCCCCACACTGCCGCAGATGGAACCGAACAGGGTTACCAGGATGAAGGTGCGCAAGCCAGCCAGACGCGGTTCCTTCCGCTCCCTTTCGAGGCCCATCAGGGCTCCGAGGCAAATGGCCAGGAGATACGGTTCAAAGAGAGGCCAGACGGTCGCAACGTTCATGGTTATGAGCCTCTTCAACTAAATAAAAACACAGGGAAGATGGATTATGAAGAGTATAACAAAGACGGTCTCATTCCGGAAAATCCAACGGTCCTGTGGTTACTTGCGATGGCTGGTCAGAAACCGATCCAGCTGGTTGGCGAAGGCGGTGCGATCCTGCTGATTGAAGGGAGCCGGTCCGCCGGTGTCAACGCCGCTGCCTCGTAATTCGTCCATGAAATCCCGCAGGGCCAGGCGCTCCTTTATATTTTCCTGGTCATAGAGTTCGCCCCGGGGATTGAGAGCGTAACCGCCCTTATCCACCACCAGAGCGGCGAGGGGGATGTCTGCAGTAATCACCAGGTCTCCTGGTTGCAACAGACGGACGATGGTCGCATCGGCCACGTCCAGCCCCGAACCAACGACCATGGAGCGGATATTACGGGAGGCCGGTATTGCCAGAGGGCGGTTGGCTACCAGCAGCAAAGGGGTTTTCAATCGCTCAGCGGCTCGGTACAGAATTTCCTTGACGGGTTTTGGGCAGGCGTCGGCGTCAATCCAGATCTGCATTATAGGGATCCTTTCCGTACAGCAAGGGCTGCACAGCGTCCTGCCAGCCAACCGGTAGAAAAGGCCGCTTGCAGGTTATAACCGCCGGTTTCAGCCTGCAGATCGAGCAGCTCTCCGGCCAGATAAAGCCCGGGAACCAGCCGGGATTCCATGGTTCGTGGATCGACTTCCCGGGTGTCTATTCCCCCGGCCGTGACAATGGCTTCGCTGAAGGGGCGATGCCCGCTGATCTCCAGACGGAAGTCCTTGATCCAGTGTCCAAGGCGGCGTCGGTCTTTAGCGCTCAAGGTTGCCGCAGTGCGCTCAGCCGGCAGGTCAAGCAGTTCGAGACAGACCGGTACCATGACTCCCGGCAGCAAACCGCGCAACAGACTGGCCATCGGTTCTTTGCCGCGCGCATCCAGGTCGCGCTGCAGGCGGCGTTCCAGTTTTTGTTCATCGAGGGCCGGTTTGAGGTCGAGGGACAGGCTCACCTTGCGACCTTCTTGCAAGGCATCCACGGCCAGCCCGCTCAGGGTCAGGATGGTCGGACCGGTAACGCCGAAGGTGCTGAACACCAGCTCGCCGAAATCTTCCGCGACTCTCTTACCGTCGACCAGCAGCCGCACCCGGACGTTGCGCAGGTTAAGTTCCGCCATGCGGCCGGTGAAAGAGTCCGCCGTTTCAAGAGGCACCAGTGCGGGGCGGACAGGAATAATTTTATGGCCCACCGCCTTCGCTATTCTGTAGCCGTCGCCCGTCGATCCGGTGGCCGGGTAGGAAGCGCCGCCGGTGGCAAGTACTGCAGCCCGACAGGGAATTTCCCGGTGGTTGCAGAGAACGCCGCTAAGCCGGCCATCGGTGAGCAGCAGGCGCTCCACCGTTGCGGAAGTTTGCACCTCCACCTCGCACTGCCGCAACCATTGACGCAAGGTTCGTACGACCTCGGTAGCCTGGCCGCTGGCGGGAAACACCCGGCCCCCCCTTTCGGTGACCAGATCAAGGCCAAGATTTTCAAAAAAATCCGTTAGATCGGTATTGAAAAAACGGCCGAAAGCCTGTCGAAGAAAACGTCCAGAAGGGCCGAAGTGAGAAAGAAACTCCCTGAGTTCCGCACTGTTGGTGAGATTACAGCGCCCTTTTCCGGTTATCCCGAGCTTACGTCCGGGCAGCGGCATTTTTTCCAGCAGCAAGATACGGCAACCGGCTTCTGCCGCTTGGCCGGCGGCCATCAGTCCGGCGGCGCCGCCGCCGATAACAATGAGATCCGGTTGAGTCACTAGGGTTCCTGTCTGAACAAAGATGTGAGGAGGAAGGACCTGATAAACAGGGGCGATTCACTTATGTTTAGCAGAAATCGGCCGTTTTGGGTGGGTTGAAACCAAGACCGGCATCGCCGCAGCGCCATTTTTCAAAATCTTCACGGGTGTTGAGATTGAGAAACATCTGCCAGTCTGGGCTGAAGCGCCGGGCGTCGTCTTCACTGATATAGTGGGTGTCCAGTTCCTTGAGAAACTGAAACAGGGAATGGTGACCGCGACCCAGATAGTCTTCAATTTCCGGTACCAGATCCTTGGCATAAAAGGCGTTGAAAGGTTCGATCCAGTCGCCAAAGCGGGTAATACAGGCCTTGGCGGGATTATCCCGCAGGCGTTGTTGCATGAAGCGGATATAGTCGAGATGGATGTTGGGCATGTCGCAGGCCAGAAAGTAAACCTGGCGTGATTCAGCCATTTTGAGACCGATGTGAATTCCGCCGAGGGGGCCTTTGTGACGAATTTCGTCGCTGACCAGCACGAAGGGGGTATCCCGGTACAGCTCGGGGGTGTTGGTCACCACGATAATCTGCTTAAAGAGCTTGGCCAGTACCTTGCCATGATGACACAGCAAATAGTGGTTCTTGATCTGCAAAAACTGTTTATCAAATCCCATGCGACTGCTTTTGCCGCCCGCCAGAATAACCGCACTGCCGAATTCCATACTGCGCCTCTCTACCCGCTCAACGATCTTTGCGCAGACCGATGGCAGGCAATGCCGCTAATCCTGCTGCAGGCAGGAAAAATTGGTGTAGATATTAAACCGGCCGCCGCGAGCGAAACCGATGAGGGTCATGCCCAGCTCTTTGGCCTGCTCGATGGCAGCGCTGGTCGGCGCCGAGCGGGAAACGATGAGTGGAATTTTCCTGCGTGCCACCTTGGCCACGATCTCGGAGGAAATTCGGCCGCTGGTCAGCACCATTTTGTCCTGCAAAGGCATCTCGCTGCGCATGGCCTGTCCGAGAATTTTGTCCAGAGCGTTATGCCGGCCGATATCCTCTTCAAAAACCAGCAATTCACCGCCCTGTGCCAAGGCACAGCTGTGCACCCCGCCGGTATTCTGAAACAGTTCTGATTGGTGGTTAAATTGTTTCATCAACTCCAGGATGTCGGAAGCCCGTACAGGCAGAACCGAATCAATGGTGCCGAGTCCGGAGGCGAAATCGGCCACAAACAACATGGAACGTCCCTTGCCGCAGGCCGTAGTTACGGTGCGTTGAGCATAGAGCCGGTCGCCGGAAAGTACATAGGAATCTTCGTTGAGTAATCGTACCCGTGCCTGTTTCTGCGCCACATCCACCTCGACACTCTCCAGGTCCCCAAAAGAGCGGATCACACCTTCCGAAACCAGGAAACCCACGACCAGATTCTCCAGCGACCGGGGGGTGCAGAGCAGGGTGATGAATTCCTTGTCATTGACGAAGATGGTCAGATCATACTCGGCTGCCACCACATCCTGTGTTTCAGAGAGGTCCCCATGACGATACTGCAGAATGGGATAATGTCGGTATTCGAGGGTCTCTTCCATGGTAAGTAAGATTCTCCTTAGTTTCAGTCGAGAAAAACCGGTGCGGCGGCAATGCCGGCACGCAGCACTTCCGCTACATCCGCAGAAAGTACCGTGCGCCCCAGGCCGAGACGGACCGTCTGGTAGCATTCCTCAACACTCAGGCCGATGGCCCGAAGCACCGGGGAGGGTTCAGGCTTGGCCGTCGCGCAGGCAGAACCGGCGGAAAAGGATACCTGGTCTTTAAGCAGCTGGATCAGGGCGCTGGCATCCACTCCGGGGATGGTCAGGCTTAAATTACGCGCCAGTTTGTGCTCGGAAGAACCGTTCAGCCGAATTCCGGGAAAGGCTTTTTCCAGATGACTAAAAATGTCTGCCGCCAGGTTCCTCAGGCGTTGATTTTCCTGTTCCAGCTCTGCTGTGGCAATGCGCAAAGCGGCCGCCATACCGACAATCCCTGGGACGTTCAGGGTGCCTGAACGCAGACCCAATTCCTGACCGCCGCCATAGGAAACAGGCTGCAGGTTGATAGCAGGATGTTTTGCCCGACGATATAAGGTTCCAACGCCTTTTGGGCCGTAAAATTTATGAGCGGAAAAGGTCAGCAGGTCGACCTGTACCTGTTGAACATCCATCGGTTCGTGACCAATGGCCTGGGCCGCGTCGCAGTGAAACAGGACTCCGGCTGAACGGCAGATCCGACCGATTTCGTCCAGGGGTTGCAGGGTGCCGATTTCGTTGTTGGCTGCCATAATCGAGACCATCAAGGTGTCGGGTCGCAGGGCGCGTCGGATGTCTTCAGGGTTCACTCGGCCTTCGCGGTCTACCGGTAGAATCGTCACCGCGGCCCCGAGCTTTTGCAGATATTCGAGGGGGGCCAGAACGGAGGGGTGCTCGATGGCGGAGGTGATGAAATGAGCCCCTGGTTTGGAGGCGCCGAAATAGGATCCGATCAGGGCCAGGTTGTTGGATTCGGTAGCACCGCAGGTAAAGATGATTTCCTGTGCGTTATCACAGCCCAGACAAGCGGCGATCGTCTGGCGCGCCTCTTCAACAGCGGTACGAGCTGCCGCGCCATGATAATGTTCAGGACTGGAAGGATTACCGAACCCCTCACCAAAGGCGGGTAGCATNNTCTCTCGGACAGTACCCGGGGATCCACAAAGGTTGTGGAATGGCTGTCGAGATAGATCGGACGGGTCATGAAATGCGCTTTCGAAGTGGTCTCTGAAGATAGGGACCACGTATCTTGCAGGAAGATCAAAAGGAGGCGGATCCACAGCAGGACTCCGCCTCCTTTTAGGACTGTCAGGCTTTCTGGGCTGCGAGATAGCCTTTAGCCAGGGCGGTATTGACGTGAACCACCCCTTTGTTGAGATCCTTGAAGGGGTAATCGGCGGTCACTTCAGGAAGCGCATCGGCCTGCTGCTGAGTGCGAATAACCGACCCCGCAGGAACGTAACGGCCATCGGCGACGGTGACACCCATCAGGATGCAGCCGGGTTCGATGACGCATTTTTTGCCCACCTGTGATTTGAATACCAGCACCTGCATACCCACAAAGGTGTCATCCTGAACCACGGCGGGACCATGAATCTGCACCTGGTGGGCCATGGAAACGCGTTTGCCGACGTAAACGGCATATTTGTTGCCATCCACTTCGACCCGATTTTTTTCGATGGGCTGGCCATTCATTTCGGTTTCCAGGGCGTGAATGACAACGCCGTCCTGAACATTGGAATCGTCGCCCACAAACAGGGGTTGACCCTCGTCACCGCGTACGGCGGCGCCCGGGGAAACCATTACATTTTTGCCGATTATCACATTGCCGATTACGGCGGCCAGGGGATGAACATAAGCCGTGGCATCGACAACCGGTTCCGAAACCTTGCTACAAAAATCAGCCAATACATTTTTTTCGATCATGCCAGACTCTCCGCAGGTTAATTATGGCGGTGGGGCCTTCAAGCGAAGGCCCCACCAGGATGCAAAACGAAATCAGCTGGGCTGAACCGGCTAATTACCCGCTACAGCCTTATCGGTGGCTTTGTAGTGGGATACATGCTTGGGCCGATGGAACATCAGGGTAACGAAGAAGCCCAGTGCCAGCAGCGCCGCTGCGATATACAGAGGAGGCCGTACCTGATCGAATTTGGCAAACACCAGACCTCCAACCACCCCGGCAGCACCCCAGGCGGTCAGAACGAAACCATAGACCCGACCGATATAGGTGGGGCCGAAGGAGTCGGCTGCAAAGGCCGGCATAACCGCAAAACCGCCGCCAAGGCAGGCCAGCAGATAGCTGGCGATGATGGTGAAGACCAGGGTGCTGGTCACGGAAGGCAGATAGAAGTAAAGGGCGGCCTGGGTGGCGAACATGACCAGAAAGACGTTTTTGCGACCGATTCTGTCCGAAACGGCAGCCCAGAAGAGCCGGCCGAGTCCATTAAATATAGAGGCGGTAGCCAGTACGCCGCCACCGAGGACCGCCAGCTGAGCCGGGTCGCTGATGTCGCGAGCTACGCGGAACACGTCTTGAGCCATGGGGGAAAGCTTTGACAGCAGACCCATGCCGGCGCTGACGTTGAGAAACAGCATGGTCCAGATCATGTACCATTGAGGGGTCTGCTTGGCTTCGGTCCAGCTGAAGGAATCTTCCGCAGAAACGGTTTTGGTGGATTGAACGAAACCGTCCGGCAGCCAGCCAACGGGCGGGTTCTTGAGCTGCAAAGCTGCCAATGTATTAACAACCAGATAAACCACGCCTATGGTCAAAAAGGCACTGGCCACGCCCATGGAGTTGATCAAGCCGGGGACGATTTTACCGATAAAAAAGGCGCCAAGACCAAAACCCATCACCGACAGACCGGTGATCAGGCCACGGTGGTCAGGAAACCAGCGAATCAGGGTGGCGATGGGGACCACATAGGCCAGTCCGTTACCGATACCGCCAATAACGCCGTATCCGATATACAGGAACCAGATATTACCGGCNNAAAAGGCACAGACGGTGCCGAGGCCATAGAGGATAACCCCGAGGGTCCCGGCAAACTTGGGTCCCTTCTTGTCAACCAGGATCCCACCGAAGGCCGCTGCGAGGCCGATGGTGCCGATCATGATCATAAAGGTTACCGCAATGGCCTCCTTGGTCCACATCGGATTGGCCGTCATGATGGGTTTAACAAATACAGACCAGGCATAAACGGTACCAAGAATCACTTGAATGACGATTCCCGCTGCGGCGATGATCCATCTTTTGGACATCAAATTTTCGCTACACATGTTTCTCTCCTAAAAAGATTAACAACCGGATTTTGAACCCTGCGAGCCGTTTCGCAAATGTCGGGCCCAGACATTGTATCCAGAAAAGACGCTTCCGAAAGTTGTCCCATGGCTGGATTGTGCAAATAGGTCGAGTCAGCATAGAGGCAACATGTCATGCCGCAATCCACAAATTTCGCGGCGAGAAATCTTAACAGTACCGGTGTTTCAAGTCAATTAACTGTCGTAGGGTTAGGTGCGTGTTTTATAAAAAAGGGATGGCCAAGGCCATCCCTCCAAAAAATCAAAAAAACAAATCCCAGTGAAAAGACCCTTTGCAGGGCAGGTCTGGATAAAAAAACCGGGGATGGCTGATGCCATCCCCGGAATAAGGGGTTTAACGAATACGATCTGTCTCTTCAGACCAGTCCCATGCGACCTTCTCGATCTTGGCGGCGCAAGACTTGAATTCCGGAATCTTGGCAATCGGGTCAAGAACCGGGTTGGTCAGGGTGTTGGCCGAACCTTCAGCAAAGTGGAAGGGCATGAAAATAACGTTTTCTTTGAGTTTTTCCGTCACTTTGGCCACCGCTGCCACAGCACCGCGGCGAGTGCTGATTTTCACTTTGTCCCCTTCAGAAATGCTCAGCTTGCGAGCCGCTTCAGGGTTGATTTCCACGAAAGACGCCGGGCTCATGGCATTGAGGCCATCGACTCTGCCGGTCATGGTCCGGGTGTGGTAATGGTAGAGAACACGACCGGTGGTCATGACCATCGGGTAATCCGCACAAGGAACCTCGGCGCTCGGCTTGAATACGGCCGGCTTGAAAAGGCCCATACCGCGGGCGCATTTGCCGACGTGCAGGAACTTGGTTCCGGGGTGATCCGTTGTCGGGCAAGGCCACTGCAGGCCTCCCAGTTCGGCAATCCGGCCGTAGTTGATTCCGGCGTAGGAGGGAGTTACCGAAGCGATCTCAGAAAAAATCTCTTCAGGACCGGCATAGGTGTTCTCAATGCCCAGTTTGTTGAGGAGATCCGCAAGAATCTGCCAGTCGGGCTTGCAGTTGCCGACCGGCTCGATGGCTTTGCGAACCATTTGTACACGACGCTCGGTATTGGCGAAGGTGCCATCCTTTTCGGCAAAGCTTGCTGCCGGCAGAACCACATCGGCCAACTGAGCGGTTTCGGTCATGAAAATGTCCTGAACCACCAGGAAGTCGGTGTTTTTCAGTGCTTCTTCCACGTGCGCCAGGTCCGGGTCGGAAACCATCGGGTTCTCACCCATAATGTACAGGACCTTAATATCGCCATGACCCGCCTTATGTACGATCTCGGTCAGGGTCAGGCCGGCCTTGTCGGAGAGTTCCACGCCCCAGGCTTTTTCGAATTTGGCTTTGACTTCGGCGTTGGTAACAGCCTGGTAGCCGGGATAGGTTCCGGGAAGGCCGCCCATGTCGCAGGCGCCCTGGACGTTGTTCTGTCCTCGCAGGGGGTTGACGCCGCCGCCTTCAATGCCCACGTTTCCGCAGAGCATGGCCAGTNNGTTGTTCTGGCCGCGCAGGGGATTGATGCCGCCGGATTCAATACCGATGTTGCCGCACAGCAGGGCCATGTTGGCAAGGGTCATAACCCCTTCGGTGCCGCTGGAATGCTGGGTAACGCCCATGCAGTAGACGATGGCGCCTTTGCCGGCTTCAGCGTACATGCGAGCCGCCGCTTTGATATCGTCGGCGCAGATGCCGCAGATTTCGGCTGCTTTTTCCGGGCTAAAGTCAGCCAGGGTGGCTACGAGCTCATCGTAGTTCTCAGTGCGCTCTTTGATGTACTCGGTATCCTGCAGGCCTTCGGAGATGATATAGCTCATGATACCGTTGTATAGAGCGATATTGGTTCCGGGGGTGATTTGCAGGAATACGTCTGCGTCTGCGGAGAGTTCGATTTTGCGAGGTTCGGCGACGATAATTTTCGCGCCTTTTTCTTTTGCCTGACGAATTTTGGAACCGATAACCGGGTGGGCTTCGGTGGTGTTGGAGCCGGTGATGAAAATTACATCACTGTCAATCAGTTCGTTGATGCTGTTGGTCATTGCGCCACTGCCAAGCGTAGTTGCCAGACCGGCAACTGTCGAGGAGTGTCAAAGTCGAGCACAATGGTCGACACTGTTATTGCCGAACCCCGCACGAACCAATTTTTGGAACAGGTAGTTTTCTTCATTGGTCACGCGAGCCGAAGTCAGGCCGGCAAGGGCTTCGTTGCCGAATTCCGCTTTGGTGGCTTTGACTTTGTCGGCGATCAGGTCATAGGCTTCTTCCCAGCTGGCTTCGACGAAGTGGCCGTCTTTCTTGATTAGCGGAGTCTTGAGCCGGTCGGGGTGGTTGATGAAGTTGTAACCGAACTTGCCTTTAACACACAGCAGACCATCGTTAGAGGCGCCGTTCAGCGGCTCAACACCGACAACTTTGTTGCCTTTGGTCAGCAGGTTCATCTGGCAACCGACGCCGCAGTAGGAGCAGGTGGTCGGGGTTTTGGAGATTTCCCAGCTACGAAACTTTTCTTTGCTCTTGGGCAGCAAAGCGCCGGTAGGGCAAACGGAGACACAGTTGCCGCAGGAGACGCAGGTCGACTCGGACACGCCGCGGTCGAAGGGAGCTACCGGATGGGTGGTGAAACCACGGTCACCGAAACCGATGGCTTTGGTGTTCTGGAAGCTCTGGCAGACGTTGACGCAACGGCGGCAAGCGACGCATTTGTTGAGGTTCCGGTAATAGAACTCGTTGCTCTCGTCCAGAGAGAAATCGTTGCGCTGGCCGACGAAGGAAGTCTGCTCCAGGTTATACTGGAAACACAGGTCCTGCAGGGTGCAGCGACCGGCCTGCTCACAGGTCAGGCAGTCCAGGGGATGGTCGGAGAGCATCAGGTCGACGACGACACGGCGAGAGGTGTGAACTTTCTCGGTGTCGGTTTGGACGATCATTCCTTCCATAACCGGGGTGGCACAAGCTGGAGCCAGGTTGCGGCGGCCTTGCACTTCTACCACGCAGACGCGGCAGGCGGCAGCCTGCTTATTGAACTTTTTTTCCATTTCGAGATGGCAGAGGGTCGGAATCTCGATGCCGAGTTTGACAGCAGCGTCGAGAATCGAGCTCCCGGCAGGCACCTGAGTGGTCTGACCATCGATGGTTAGATTCAGCATAGACATGTGCTATGTCTCCTTTGTGTATTGTTTAATAAAACGTTGGGCGGCACATGCCCGGGTCGGCGCAATGCTGGTTTTCCGGCCTGGGCATGTGTCATTGCCTATAGTTTTAGCGTTTGATGATGGCGTCGAATTTACACTTGTCGAGACAGGCGCCACACTTGATGCAAGCGGCCTGATCGATGACGTGTACTTCCTTGACCTTGCCGCTGATGCAGTTCACCGGACAGACTTTGGCGCAGAGGGTACAACCTACGCACTTCTCATCCACCACAACGAACTCCAGCAAATCGGCACAGACGCCGGCCGGACATTTATGGTCGACGACGTGGGCCCGATATTCGTCTTCAAAAACGCGCATGGTCGACAGAACCGGGTTGGGCATGGTCTGACCCAGGCCGCACAGAGCGGTGTCCTTGATGGCCACGGAAAGCAGCTTCAGGTTCTCGATGTCGTCCAAAGTGCCCTGGCCCATGGTGATCTTGTCCAGGGTTTCGTAGATGCGCTTGGAGCCGATGCGGCAGGGGGTACATTTGCCGCAGGTTTCATCCATGGTGAAGTCGAGGAAGAATTTGGCCACGGAAACCATGCAGTCGTCTTCGTCCATGACGATCATGCCGCCGGAGCCCATCATCGACTGGCAGGCGATCAGGCTCTCGTAGTCGATTTTGACGTCGAGATCCTTAAAGGTCAGAGCGCCGCCGGAAGGACCGCCGGTCTGCACGGCCTTGAACTTTTTGCCCTTGGCCACGCCGCCGCCGACTTCCATGATGATTTCCCGCAGGGTGATGCCCATGGGAACTTCGATGAGACCGACGTTGTTGATCTTGCCAGCCAGAGCGAAAACCTTGGTCCCCTTGGAGGTTTCGGTGCCGATCTGGTTGAACCAGGCAGCGCCCTTGGAGATGATCGCCGGAATGGCGGCCAGGGTCTCAACGTTGTTGACGATGGTCGGCTTGTCCCAGTAACCGGCTTCGGCGGGGAAGGGAGGCTTGGTGTAGGGCTCGCCCCGGTTACCTTCCATGGAGTTGATCAGAGCGGTCTCTTCGCCGCAGACAAAGGCGCCGGCGCCGTACTTGATGTCCAGCTCAAAGTTGAAGTCGGAGCCGAAGATGTTCTTGCCCAGCACGCCTTTTTCTTCGGCCTGCTCGATGGCGATTTTAAGACGTTTGATCGCCAGGGGATACTCGGCACGAATGTAGATGGTGCCCTTGTTGCCGCCGATGGCGTAAGCGCCAATGGCCATGGCTTCCAGCACGCTGTGCGGGTCGCCTTCGAGAACCGCGCGGTCCATAAAAGCACCGGGATCGCCTTCGTCGGCATTACAGACGACGTATTTGGTGTCGGACTTGTAACCGGCAGCGAAACCCCATTTGACGCCTGTGGGGAAACCGGCGCCGCCGCGGCCACGCAGACCGGAAGCTTTCATTTCGTCAATGACCTGTGCAGGGGTCATCTCGCCGATGCACTTGGCCAGGGCCAGGTAGCCGCCGGCGGCAATATAGGAATCGATATTCTCAGGATCGATGAACCCCGAATTCCTGGTGGCTATTCTAAGTTGCTTTTTTTCTACCATCGCTCGTCTCTCCTTCTATTAAAGAATAACCCGCTCGTAGGCTACCGGAATGACACCATCCATCAGCTCGCCGGCCTTGATGTATTTCTGGACCAGGGCTTTGGCTTTTTCGGTGTCGACATACCCGAATACCACCGGATCTTTGCCCGGCAGGGTAATTTCCACGGTCGGCTCGGCGTAGCAGTAGGTCATGCAGCCGGAGCCCATGAACTCAACATCCAGGCCCAGAGCCGCTACTTCGGCCTTCATCGCTTCCAGGACGTCCCGGCCGCCGGAAGCGACGCTGCAGGTAGCGAGGGATACGTTCACCAGAGGCTTGCCGGATTTAGCTTTGGCGGCAGCCTGCAGGTCTTCGCGCAATTTTTTCAGATCCGCAATCGAATTAATTTTAGCCATGTTCAGAATCTCCTGTTTTATGAAAAGTCTGCAATGATGCCTTTAACCATGTCAGGAGTCACTTTCCCGTAGACCTTCTCGCCGACCATGACCACCGGAGCCAGAGCACAGGCCCCGACGCAGCGCAGACAGTCGATGGAGAATTTACCGTCGGGAGTAACTTCACTTACTTCAACACCACCAAGTTGCTGTTGGAAGGCGTCAACAACCTTATCGGCGCCGACGACGAAGCAGGCGGTACCCATGCAGATGGA
>NPIF01001490.1_pt4 | contig 31712 bp, 26 predicted proteins | sample 8637461 | NCBI WGS metagenome assembly NPIF01 (sample SAMN07420641, study PRJNA396082) | bioreactor metagenome | isolation source: sample BR12 brine-fed electro-methanogenic bioreactor BR | place: Japan: Kochi | collected 2016-12-09
GAAGGCTTCCAGTTCCTGGTTGGTCTCTTTCAATCTTTCCTCGCTTTCACGCAAGGCGGTCTCTGCTTTATGTCGCTCGGTAATGTCCTCGTAGGTACCAAGAATGCCCACCACCCGGCCTTCGCTATCGTGCAGGGGAATCTTGTTGGTGTCGACCCAGGCCTGCTTGCCATCCGCCTGGTGCTGCGTCTCGATGATGTGAAATTCGGGGGCGTCCGACGCCATCACCCGGCGGTCGCACTCCCGGTAGTATTCGGTTTCGTCCTTCGTCCAGGGCAAGTCGTAGTCTGTCTTGCCGATAACCTCTTGGGGCGATTCAAACCCCGCGGCGGCTGCAAAATTACCATTGCAACCGAGGTAAACGGAGTCTCGGTTTTTCCAGAAGACGAGCTGGGGGATGGAGTCGAGGATAAGCTGCAGCATCTGCTGTGATTCCCGCAATCGGTTTTCCACCTCCCTGCGCAGCAGGATGTCCTCTTGCAAGCTTCGGTTTACCTCAGCCAACTCGGCCGTGCGTGCTGACACCAGCTCCTCCAGATGATACCGGTATCTTTCCAACTTCTCCTCGGCCAGCTTGCTCTCGGTGATATCTCGAACCGTGGCCTGCAAAACCACTTCACCCTGAAGATGCATCCTGGCCCATAGGACGGTGGTAAAGAACTCTTCTCCGGTTACCTGTCGATGTCTCCACTCAAAGAAATGGGAACCCGATGCCATTGCCAGGTTTATCATCTCCCGCTCCTTGATCGCAGAAAGAACACCATCGGGCTGATATCTTGGAGAAAAATCCCCATGAGTCATCCCTACAAACTGTTCTTTATTCCGGCAACCGAAAAGCCGCAATGTTGAAGGGTTTCCATCGATTAAGCGGCCTGTGGGGTTCAATATCATGATCGCGTCTCTGGAGCTGTTGAACAGAGTCCGGTATTTTTCCTCGCTTTCCTGCAGCAACCGCTCTGATCGTTTCCTTTCGTTAATCTCCTCTTCAAGCAGTGCATTGGAAGCCACCAGCTTCCTGTTGGTGTCGGCAAGCCGCAACTTTTGTAAGCCCGTTTTGCCGATAGCCTGAGACATGTTGCACAAAAGATTAATAATCTTTTCAATATATTCCCGGCTGAAGACCGGGACACGGGAAAGCGCTTCAAGGTAGGCTTTCCTGTCGAAACCGAATGCAAGAGCCTGTTGCTCGAAAGCCTGGAGATCGGGTTTTTCAAAGAAAAACTGCCCGGTGAAGAGATTGCCGATATGCACCTCATCGACCACAATAGGCACCGCAATATCGATAAGGCCATTTTTGCAGCGATAGACATTGTATTTCTTCCCCGCTTCAATTTGACCGGCGAGAATGGTGTCACTTTCGAAGCAGTGAACTGCGGTTTTCGGGTTTTTCCGGTAAAAATCCACACAGATATCTTGCCAGTTAATGGCAATCAAGATCTTCCCGTCCAAGTCAATGACGGCGATAGAGACGCCTGTGGCATCAGAGAGTTGCTGAAACAACTCCCTCAGGGCGGGAATATTAATGATTTCGGAGATGTGGTGATTCCGGGCTAAAGTCATATCTTCTGGTCTCACAGGATCAGAGTAAATCCACAATAGTCAATGTCGAAGATCTTATGATAATCCATGCCGCTATTTATGCTGATAAAAAAACCGCCGGCCACCTTGTAGCGGCGACAGCGGTTGTCATTTCTGCTAATTTTGGTTTGTAAACCTTCCGGCCAAATTATCCTCCTGAAATTGCAAAAAAAAGTAAGATATTACAAATTTAGACGATGCGGTGTTATGCGTCAAGGAAGAGAGTGTTCGATAGGTCGGATCGGATTATTGGGGGCGGCGATTATAGCTATGGTGGATGCTGGACCCCGGTTCTCCTGGTCTACGAGGAAACCCGCCAGTTCTGGCAGCGGGCATCACCCGGCCGGCTCTGCAGGTGGCGCATGGATAGTCCGACAGCCNNACAGATTTTAGCTCGTTTGAAGGTTCATAGCCGTAGCTATGGATCAAAAAGGAGCTGAAATATGGGCCAAGCAGTCGAATTTGCAGCCGGCGCATGGATAGTCCGACAGCCTCCTAGAGAGGGGTTTGAGGCGAAAGGATCATCTTTCCATGTAAATATGAATTGACCAATGGGCTCCGAGCCTGGCTTACGGAAAACAAAATGGTGCTTTCATCTTCGCACCGGATAGCCGCCTGTCTCCCCTTGAGACGGGCCCCTGCCAGGTCGAGGATACTGTGAGAAACTTTGAGGGCCACGTCGGCTTCCACCGTCAGATCCGTACCGACCACCGTGGAGTCCTGCACCAGCATCCCGATTTTCCGTCCGGTTATCCGGCAATTTTGAAGAGAGGCCGTTGATCCGACGATTTCGAGCGATTGGGCGGAAACTCCGATCAGGCGAACATTTTGACAGTTGATCAACTTGATGGAATGGTAACTTCCCTCAAGGGTGATTCCGGACTGGTTGCGGTAGATTTCCCTTCGGGTTCCGGGTGAAGACAGACGAGATGGCTCGGGAGGAGGGGCGGCGAGAAAATGGCTGACTTCCCGATTAAACCGGTCGGCCTGCTCAAACATGGGCAGATGGGCAGCCTGCGGAATTTTGACAAGGCGGGCATTTTTCAGGACCCCTTCCAGTAGAACCCCGGTGCGAATTGGGGTTACCTGATCCTCTGTCCCCCAAAGAATCAGGGTGGGAGCCTCGATTCGGTGGAGGAGCGAGCTGAAATTGCTTTCCACCAGGGCCAGGGCGGCGATTCTCGCTGGATCCCCTCCCAGGACGGTGGCGCGAAACACCTCGTTTTCCAGGAGGATGTCCAGGTCGAGAGGGAAATCTTCAAACTTCAGAATGGTTGCAGCAATCAGGGCTTCCAACATTTCCTGCGGTTGATTTGGCAGAGGCAAGCTTTCTTTCAGTTCCGGTCGCAAAAAATGCTTGCTGATCACCGCCCTGTGAAGCACTCCCGCCGTATTGGCCAGAACCAAATGGTGCAGGTTTTCTGGACGGGTAGCGGCGAAATGCAGGGCAATGGAAGCCCCGAGAGAATGTCCTACCAGATGGAAGGGGCCATCGACATACCGGTCGACAAGCCAGCGAACGAAGGCTGCGTAACGTGCTGGAGAATATAAGACGTTCTTTTTCTCTGAGCTGCCGAAACCGGGCAAATCGAAGGTGATGACCTGATAGTGTTCGGCCAGGATCGGCAACAGGCCCGCCCAGGTATCAGAGCCCAGATCCCCCAGGCCCGGAATCAGCACCACGGTCTGAGCATGGGGTTTGCCCCCTTCCAGGATAAAAACCCTGCTCTGGAAAACCGGTTCGAACACCAGTGTTTTTTTAAAACTTTCCAGAGGACCTGCTCCGGCCGCTGTCTGTGCCAAAAGCTCACCGTGGCCGAGTGTTGTCAGGAACACAATAAGCGAAAGCAACAGAACAGATGTGCGGGTCATTGTTAGTAGTCCTAGTCTTAAGGAAAGGATTGTCTGATCCGGCAAACGGGATTTTCGTGATATAAAAAGCCGGGTCAGTGAGAAATGCCTTTCGCTTCTCCCATCCTGAAGAGTCAGCCCAATGCGACATCAAGGAGCATCATGATCGAAAAGCCCACCATCGTCGCCATGGTGACCATATCAATGTTTTTAGGAATGCGTTGAGACTCTGGAATTAATTCTTCTACAACCACAAATATCATTGCCCCCGCAGCAAAGCACAAAGCATAAGGGAGGATTGGTCGCATCATTAGAACAAAAACGGCACCCAGTACGCCTGCGAACGGTTCAACTATTCCAGACGCTTGGCCCAATAAGAAACTCTTTCCCTGACTCATCCCCTCTCTTCTAAGAGGCATGGAAACGGCCGTACCTTCAGGGAAATTTTGTAATCCTATTCCTATAGCCAAGGCGACCGCTCANNCGAAGCAACAGCTCCAAATGCAACCCCAATGGCCAAACCTTCAGGAATATTGTGTAAGGTTATAGCAAGCACCAGCAGTGTGCTGCGTTGCCAGGAGGTTTTGATGCCCTCCTTTTGGTCCATTTTAAGACCAATGTGCAGGTGCGGCAAAACCTTGTCTACCAAGCGCATAAAAATACCGCCCCCCATAAAGCCTATTACAGCCGTTAGCCAAGGTATTTGCCCCATCTGCTCAGCCATCTCAATCCCTGGATTAAGAAGTGACCAAAAGCTTGCCGCAATCATTACACCGGCTGCAAAACCGAGCATTAAATCCAAAACCTTCTGGCTGAGTGTCTTTTTATAATAAACCAGTGCCGCACCCGCAGCAGTAACCCCCCAAGTAAAGAGTGTGGCGACCAAAGCCTGAAGAACCGGGTTTAACTCCAAAAAAAACTGAATCATTTACCCTCCCATTACAGTAATAGAGCCGAGATGCCCGTCTTTTTAACTATAGCCGGTTCAGCCCAACTCCAAAAGGATTCAAATCAACTTTAGAAATCAGGAGGGGGCTGCTATTAAAAATGGGGAGGTGAAGGGGGAAGGGGATTCCGCCTGTTAAGGTCAGCGAGATTTCAATTTTCGATAGGTGACTAAATGCGACACGAATGTCTATGGAGCTGGGTCCGATTCACGCCGCAAATTACGCTTCCAGTTGAATGCAATTGCGGCCGGCTGCTTTGGCGCGATAGAGAGCTGCGTCCGCTTGTCGAACCAGCTCAACAGGAAGTTGTTGATTGGATGGCTGGAGAACAGCTACACCCATACTCGTCGTGACGATACCGGAAGGTGTGTCGGCATGGGGAATTGCCAGTGATGAGATCTTTTGATGGAAGTGTTTTGCCGTTTCCAGGGCAGCGGCTTTGTCCATGTTGGGCAGCAGGATGGCAAATTCTTNNAACGAAATACCATCTCCCCTGCACGACGTCCCGACTCCGCCAGCCCCTTGGCCAGTGTCTGCAGGCAAGTATCTCCGGCCAAATGACCATAGAGGTCGTTAAATCGTTTGAAGTGGTCAATGTCCAACAGGATAAGCGCCAGCGGGGTACCGCTCCGCTGGCCCCGATTCCATTCATGGATTAGCATTTGATCAAAATAGCGGCGGTTGCCAACGTTGGTTAAGCTATCCGTGTTGCTCTGTACTTGCAGAAGCCGGTTAGCCTCAGCCAACTCTTTGGTTCTCTTTTCGACAATCTGTTCAAGTTCGAGATTACGTTTTTCCAGCCGAGACATCGGATAGATTTCTCCATCATTGGCCAAGCTATAAGGGATCGAAATCCCGCTGTGCACAATTTTCCAATCCTTCTCCTCATTCCGAAAAATGAGCACTAGCCTGGCGGTTTCGCTCGCAAGAATCTGCTCGGGGACCGGCAGCTTAATATGGAAAAAAGCCGTGACGGCAACAATATCCTCAGCAAGGTCTTGTAATGCCAAATTCAGCATTTCTATATGAATTTTTTCGGGTATTTGTGCAAAATCCTGTCTTGTAACCCGGATCCACTCATCCTTGCTTGTGACGAGAGCGTCGCTGCTGCCCGCATAACCGCTAAAATTGTCGCTAAAACGTGAAGTCAGTCTGTCATCCCGTGAGGCATACATTTCAATGTATTCTTCAAATAAGGAACGGATCAGTTGCTGGCGTTCAAGCCGCATAGAACTATGCTCCCTGTCAGGAACTTAAAAGCGTTTTTAGAGAATTGCGTGCCCTTGCCCGCTTAACCCCAGACATCAAAAAAAGATTTCGCTTGAAATTTACTTCAGTTGACTGAAATGGTCAACAAACAGTTGCGAAAGTCAGGTGAGCCATTCTGGCGGGGTGAATTCAGCTGGCCTCTGGCTGTTTTCGCTATAAACTCGGCATCATTGTCGAACGAACATCAGGGGGGGGCGATTAGGATCCCCTGGCCGAGGCAAGCACAAAATAGGGCTCCGGGTTCAAATTATGTCTTTTGGGCTTCATGAAATCACCGGCTTTTGAAATGGAAACGACTGTTTCAGGTGATTTTATCAAGCATGAAAAACAAAAACACTTAAAATACAAAGTATTATGATTTTATAGTCAAATTTTTTTTTTGCGGATTTTCAGCAGAAAAAAAGGGCAGGGCCGGTGTGGCCAAAAAAAATAGCCAAATAATATAAAAATTCCCTTGAAAAAACTTTCTCCCTAAGATATCAAGTAAAGACGATTCCCTTTAGGTCCCCTTTGAACCGCCTGAAAGCACAACTGGGCTCTCCGTTTCGGAGAGTGGCCAAACCCGTCTCCGAGTCTAAAGCCTAAAAGGATGGACCTTATGGCTGAAAGACCGGCAGGGTTTCGTTGGAAACGGCGAAGCCTCCCTTTCGGAAAGGAGATTTTGGCTCTGAGCAACCTCGATTGAGCAAGGGAGAAAAGAAGATGTTAGGTGGATATTGGCAAAAAATTGCAGTGATTGATCTTTCCACGGAAACAGTGGACTACATTAAACCCAGTGAAGACGACCTGAAGAAGTATATTGGCGGCAGCGGCCTAGGCGCAAAGTTGCTGTATGAAAATACCAAGCCGGGCATCGATCCGCTGGGCCCGGAAAACGTACTGATCTGTATGACCGGACCCTATGTCGGCACCAAGGTGGCGCAGTCAGGTCGTTGGGAGTTGATCACCAAGGGGCCTTTGACGGGGGTTTATCTTGAGGCCGACTGCGGGGGAAAATGGGGCGGCGCCCTTAAAGCCTGCGGTCTGGACGGTATCATGGTAAAGGGCAAAGCCACAAAGCCGGTCTACGTAACCATCGTGGACAATGATATCCAAATCAAAAAAGCTGATCATCTTTGGGGGAAAGGCACCTTTGAAACCGACCAGCTTCTCAGGGAGGAACTGGGCAGCGGCTCCCAGGCCATTTCCATCGGACAGGCCGGAGAAAAATTGGTCAAAATAGCCTCTATCATGACCGATGGTCGCGAAGGCCGGACCGCGGGCCGCGGTGGGGGCGGCGCCGTCATGGGCTCCAAAAACCTGAAAGCTATCGCGTGCAAGGGAACTCAAAAAGTCCCAATCGCCAGACCCGAACCCTATGAAGAATTGATAAAGAAGTTCCGTGAAAATTTCAAAGATGTTTATGACGGGCCTCTGGGTACTTACGGCACATCCTGCGCCGTAGAGATTTTTAACGATGTTGGCGACCTGCCGATCAAGAACTGGTTGTGGGGTCATTGGGACAAGGCCAGCAAGGTTTCCGGTCAAGAACTGGCCAAGACCATTCTCAAGAAGCGCTACCATTGCGGTAATTGTCTGATTGGTTGCGGCCGTACCGTGGAAATTCCCTCGGGAGCATTCAAGATGCAGCAGGGGGGCGGTCCGGAGTATGAAACTCTCGGAATGCTCGGTTCCAACTGTCTGATTGACGATGTGGAAGCCGTCTCCAAGGGTGCCGAATATTGCAACGATTATGGCATCGATACCATTTCCGCCTCCGCTCTGATCAGTTTCCTTATGGAAGCCTGGGAACATGGGATGATCGACAAAGAGGACACAGATGGTCTGGAGATGACCTGGGGCACTGGCGTAGCTGCGATTGAAATGATCAAAAAAATCGCATTGCGCGATGGTATCGGGGATCCCTGCTCCCAGGGTATTCTGGAAGCTATCAAGCGAGTGGGTCCCGCCAGCGCTGAGTTTGCCGTTCACGTCAAGGGTATGGATTTCCCCGCGCATGACCCTCGCGGCCGTGGGGGGCTCGGAGTTGCTTACGCCACCTCCAACCGCGGTGCCTGCCACATGCAGGCCTATAACCAGGACTTCGAGGGCGAAGGATGCCTCAATATCGCCGATCTCGGTTACGATGCGCCGATGCCGCCCTATACCAATGAAGGAAAAGGCAAATTTGTTGCTGACATGCAGAATTTCATGAGCATGATGGATTCGCTGAAACTCTGCAAATTTTCCGTATTTGGTGGTATGACCGTTGGTCCCATGACCCAGTTTCTCAATCATATCGTCGGCTGGGATTTTACCAACGAACAATGGATTGAATGCGGCGAGCGGATTTTCAACCTGAAGCGTTTGTTCAATACCCGTGAGGGTATCAGCCGTAAGGACGATACCTTGCCGCCTCGTATTCTCGCCAGCCCCCGCCAGGGTGGCTCTGGTGACTATGTGCCAGATCTGGGTTACCAGCTGCGAGATTACTACCGGGCCCGTCATTGGGACGAGTGGGGTATCCCCACGCCGGAAACTCTGGAGCGGCTTGGGCTGGATGGATACGAATATCGCAAGGGAAAGCGCACGACCGAAGATCAGCGATAACGGTTGCCGGGTGGTAACAAAGGTGGTCTGCCCGTGTCCGGCATTCGGCAGGGCAGGCCACCTGTTAAAGGAAAAAAATCGGGTTCGCGAATGCTGAATGCCTAGCGCACCGGGAGAGGCAAATGTACACACATGTTCTTAAAAATGAGAAGGTTGGAGGCAAAAATATTGCCGAGGTTCTGATCGAGAACGGAATCAACCCCTCTCTGGTGATGGTCCGGGTTAATGGCGCAGTAATCCTCAGGGACCAATACGAATTCTTCATTGTGCCCGAAGGTGCGGAAGTAAAGGTCTACCCTTTCGTTGGTGGGGGCTGATCGTCCGGTTTTTGCCGATAAGTTCCGGGGTGAATAAAGGTTAACCATGGAAAATCTTGAAAAGAGATTCTTCTCACGACATGATCCGGCCATCGTTCCTGTACTGAAAAAGGCCAAGGTCGGGATTGCCGGGGCAGGCGGTTTGGGTTCAAATGTTGCCGTCGCGCTGGCGCGGTCCGGGGTCGGCCATTTGATAATCGCCGATTTCGACAGGGTCGAAATCCATAACCTTAACCGCCAGCAGTTTTTCATGGACCAGATTGGAAAACCTAAGGTAGAGGCTCTGAAGGAAAACCTGCAGCGCATTAACCCGTTTTCGCAATATAAAATTCATCAGGTTTTTTTGGATGCAGACAATATGCAGTCGATATATGGCGATGTCGACGTCATGGTCGAAGCTTTTGACAAGGTGGAGTCCAAGTTGGTCCTTGTCGAGACCTGGGTCGACAAATTCCCGGGTAAGCCCGTGGTTATGGGAAGCGGTATGGGGGGCTACGGCGGCAATAATCTGATTACCACCCAGCGGTTATTCGAAGATGTTTACGTCTGTGGCGATGGTAAGACCGATGTGGAAACGCACCCTCCGCTGGCTCCAAGGGTGGCTATCGTGGCTGCCATGCAGGCTAACCTCGTACTTGAACTGCTGCTTAATGAAGAAGTGGTTCTGAGAAATCACCCGCGTTGTATGAGTTCTTTCTCTCCTTAGAACTCATGCCTCCTGAGATTGAATATTTATTTGGGCGAGACTGCTTTGGGGAAAGTGGTCTCGCCTTTTTTTCCATGTCCGCCCAACCGTTTATAATTGTTCGCGGGTGTCCAGCAGAATATAGCAGTTAAAAAAAATAGCCAAACATTATAAATATTCTTTGACTTTGGCTGTGAGATCACCTACCCTGTAATTGTTGTTGAAGGAGTTTAGGGTTTTGTCTACCCCGCATTCCTTGCCGTAGCACCCTCCTAGGCTACGGTAGGGAAAAACTCTACTAGGGCGATGCCACTCTGTCCGGGATGTGGCATCGCCCTCTTTTTTAAAAATAAAAGCTTGCAGAAGCTAAATAGCCATATATTATAACCATTATTGACTTTGACTATGAGTTTATATATTCTGTGGTTGTTGAAGGGGCCGCACACCCCGAAAGTTGCCCTGTCGCAGTACCCTCGTAGATCGCGCCAGGGGACTTTTTACCCATCTCAGGGGTCGATAGCGCCTGAGAAAATAGCAGGATTGAAAAGGAGATAGCTTATGACCAGAACTTTGTATCATTTTATTAATGGCCAGAAGGTCGAAGGGGGCAACGGACGCTTTAGCGAGGTGATTAATCCGGCCACTGGTAAAATCGTTGCAAAAGTTCCTCTGGCCTCGGCCGATGAGACAGGCAAAGCCATCGAAGCTGCTGCGGCGGCCTTTCCCGCCTGGCGTGATACGCCGCCCTTGCGCCGTGCCCGGGTGCTGTTTCGATTCATCGAACTGCTGCATCAGCACATGGATGAATTGGCTACATTGATTTCAGAGGAGCACGGCAAGGTATTCAGTGACGCCGTAGGGGATGTGACCCGCGGTATGGAGGTGGCGGAATTTGCCTGCGGTGCCCCCCATCTGCTGAAGGGGTTTTTTTCGGAAAACGTCGGGACCAATGTCGATAGCCATTCGATTCGCCAACCGCTCGGTGTCTGTGCCGGCATTACCCCATTTAATTTCCCCGCCATGGTGCCTATGTGGATGTTTCCTCTGTCCATCATCTGCGGCAATACGTTTATTCTGAAACCTTCGGAAAAGGTTCCCTCGACCGCTTTGCGTCTGGCCGAGTTGATGAAGGAAGCGGGATTGCCTGACGGGGTGCTGAATGTGGTCAATGGGGACAAGCAAGCCGTCGATACCCTGCTCAGTCATCCCGAAGTTGCGGGAATCAGTTTTGTCGGTTCGACCCCGGTAGCGCAGTATATCTATAAGACCGCTACGGCCAACGGCAAGCGGGCTCAGGCTTTGGGCGGGGCCAAAAACCATATGGTAATCATGCCCGACGCCGATCTTGACCAGGTGGTTAATGCTCTGATGGGGGCGGCCTACGGGGCGGCGGGGGAACGCTGCATGGCTATTTCGGTGGCTGTGGCAGTAGGGGAAGAGACAGCCGATGCTTTGGTCGAGCGACTGTCTCCTCTGGTCCGTGAGCTGAAGGTCGGTCCCGGTACCGATCCCAAGGTGGAAATGGGGCCGCTGATAAGCGCCGAGCATCTGTCCAGGGTCAAGGGCTATGTGGACCTTGGTGTGAAAGAGGGCGCCAAGTTAGTGGTAGACGGCCGTGAGATCGTTACGGAGGGGGCCGCCGATGGGTTTTATCTGGGAGGTTCTCTTTTCGACCAGGTTACTACTGAGATGCGAATCTATAAAGAGGAGATCTTCGGTCCGGTGCTCTGCCTGGTTCGGGCTCCCGATTTTGCTACCGCTCTCAGCATGATTAATGCTCACGAATATGGCAACGGCGCCGCAATTTTTACCCGCGACGGGGATACCGCCCGCACTTTCGGCTCTAGGGTGCAGGCCGGTATGGTCGGTATCAATATCCCGATACCGGTTCCCATGGCGTATCACAGCTTCGGTGGCTGGAAACGATCCCTGTTTGGCGATGTCCATATGCATGGCCCGGAGGGAATCAATTTCTATACAAAACTGAAAACCGTCACTTCACGCTGGCCAACCGGTATCCGGGCGGAAACGGAATTTTCAATGCCGACAATGGACTGAATTAACTGGAAAACAGGAAAATAAACTTGGTTAGCTGTTTTTGAATCAAGTTTTAATGCTATTACCTAAAAGGAGCCCCCCGAATTATTCGGGGGGCTCCTTTATGTGTGCCGTACCGATTTCGATACAACTCTTACCAGACGAAGAACGTGCCGATGGCGAGGGTTTCGGTGTTCTGTTTTTGGCCGTCGTGCCATTGATTTTCGGTGAGCATAACTTCGGCCATCACCTTAAGGTGAGGATTGATGTCATGGTAGATGCCAAAAACCCACAGAGTTTGTTCCTCGACCTGCACCTCAGTACCCGATGTACGATCCAGCTTGTCCGCCGAGGTTTCATCCATGAAGTTTCCGCCGTAGCTGACGCCTGCTTTGGTCTGCCCCTTGTTGAATCCATACATGAGCTGGGCAATAAAACCCTGGCTGTCTCTTTCCTTGCCGGCAGAGTCCAGGGAGTCGGTATCGAGCATCAAAACAGAGCCCACGCCGGTGTTGTCGAAGCCTGATAAGACCAGGTCCCAACCCTGGTAGAGAACCTGTACGGCACCGGCTACCCCGTAGGCTTCCACGCTGCCGTCGAAACCGCTGTCGTTTGTGAAATCCGCTTCCTGCCACAGGCCGTTCAGCCAGACTTTGAAAGAGCCACCATCAAAAACGCCGGCATAGGAAACTTCCCCTTCAAATCTAGGCAGTTTGGTTTCATCGGCGCTGGCGGTGGGGCCGGAAATAACGCTCGGATCATAGAGGCCCAATGCGACTTTAAAGCCATTGAGATTGGGAGTCGTATAGCGTACTTGGGCGTTGAATTGGGGGTAAACATAGCCGTAGCCAATGCGCCCCAGCGGATTGCCGCCGCCGTCAAGTGCACCCTGGGCGCCGTAACCCCAGATGGTCATGTCCGTCAGTAGGTTCTGTCCCTGAAAAAGGCTCAGAGTTTTTCCGACCAACACCTGGCCAAAATTACCGTCAACGGTGAAGAAAACCTCGCGCAGATCGATTTGGTTGCCGAAAGAGTTTTTTGACTTACCGACATCCTTAGAGTCGAAGGTGGGGTAGAAGCCGACCCGGGCCGCCATGTCGAGGCCGCCAATGGTGGGAGATTTGATGTTGAAAGCAAGAACGTTGGGAACCAGCCCCACGCGCAGGCGGAAACCCTCCTGATTGTCGACGATGGTCCCCCCGCGCCGGGTTCCCGTACCGAAATCAGGGATTGCATCACCACTTTCGTAAGCGCCAAAAAGGTTCACCAGTCCGTCGGTGCTAAAGGTCCAGCCGTCATCTCCTCCGACAACGATTGCTGCTTGGCTGGTGGTTGTTAAAAACAATAAGAAGAGCACCAAGCCTAATAACGAAATAGTAGTTTTTTTCATCTCCAAGCCTCCAATACCTACAGTTAAAAAACAACGCGTGACCGGTTTTCCGCTGAAAAAAGAAGATAGTTTTTGAAAACGGTAGTTTCCAGGGCCCTTATCAATGGCTTTGCCGGTTCTGCAGTCCAACCTTATTCCAGCGGTTCCGGTTGTTTTGGACCAGGGCCGTCGCGCCTATTCACCTCCTTTCTGTTCTCAGGATTCTGTCCGGTTTTCGGGTCATGCCTGGCTCAATACCCCGTTTTATTTTTGTGCGGACAGTATCCAGAAGCTATCGGCTCGATATGAGGAAGTCAAGTAATAAATATAATGTATGGCTATTTAAAGGTTTGTCAATAGCCAAAACAGCGAAGGGTTTGTTTGGTTTGTGCCCATCCGGAAACGGTGGAAGGAAACGCTGTTTCAACCGAGGGCTTTTCTTCACTCGAAACCACTGAAAAAAGGCCTTTTTAAAAAAAAATAGCCAAACATTATAAAAAATGGGTTGAAAAAGGAGACGCTTGGGTGTATACCTAAAATCGCAAGGGAGGCAATTCTGCCGAGGTCAACAATCGGCAGTGGTTCTTATTCTTCCAATGAGCTAAGAAATAGCGGGCTTGCAGCGAGATTCTAGGCAAGAACGATTATTGAACATGCTGCTGGGAATTTTTTTTGCATCATTTTAAATAGCCAAACATATGAAATGTTGAACATAGGCTTTCGGCTCTTTTTGTCTGAGTAGTAGATAGAAAGGGGCAGGCAAGCTCAGGGGGATCAAAGGGGATCTGGGCCGAAGGTGGATGTAAGAGAGAGGTTTCCTGGAATGTCCGGGTGGCCGGAGACAACACAAACCAGATTGCANNGATTGAGGAGGAAGAAAATGGCTGACTTTTTGTGTCCTAGTGTAAATTTTATTGGTGCAGGTACTGTTGCTGAAACTGGTCCCAGAGCTGCTATGTTTGGTACCAAGGCCCTCATTGTCTGTGATGGTTTTCTTGCTGGTCTCAAAGATGGCCCGGTGGCCAAAGTTAAAGAATCGCTTGACGCTTCCGGAGTGGCCTACGCTATTTATGATGGTGTCGAGCCCAACCCCAAGGATACTAACGTAGCAGCGGGTCTGAAGATCTACCAGGCAGAAAAATGCGATTTGCTGGTAACCGTGGGTGGTGGTAGTTCTCACGATTGTGGAAAGGGCATCGGCATCGCCGCTACCCATGAAGGCGATCTCTACGCTGACTATGCCGGCATCGAAATGCTGACCAACGAACTGCCTCCGATCATCGCAGTCAACACCACCGCTGGCACCGCCAGCGAGGTTACCCGCCACTGCGTTATCACCAACACCAAAGAAAAGGTGAAGTTCGTTATCGTTAGTTGGCGCAACTTGCCTAAGGTTTCCATCAACGATCCTTTACTGATGGTCGCTAAGCCGGCTGGCTTGACCGCAGCTACCGGGATGGACGCTTTGACTCACGCCGTCGAATGTTACGTGACTAAGGATCCCAACCATGTAACTGACGCCGTGGCTATCCACGCCATCAAGCTGATCTCCAAGTATCTGCGCCGCGCTGTCGCCAACGGCGAAGACCTTGAAGCTCGTGAAGGCATGGCTTATGGTTCCCTGCTGGCCGGTATGGCTTTCAACAACGCCGGTCTTGGTTATGTTCACGCTATGGCTCATCAGCTGGGCGGCCTGCTTGACATGCCTCACGGCATCGCCAACGCCGTACTGCTGCCGCACATCGAGCGCTACAACCTGATGGTCAACCCCGAGAAATTCGCTGATATCGCTGTAGCTATGGGTGAAAATATCGACGGCCTCGGCAAAATGGAAGCAGCCGAAAAAGCCATCGACGCCATCGTGCGCCTGTCCAAAGACGTTGGCATCCCTCAGCACCTGGCCGACCTGGGCGTTAAAGAATCCAATATCCAGGAGATGGCTGAAATGGCCATGCGTGACGGCAACGCGGGTACCAACCCCCGTGTTGGCAAGCTTGAAGATATCGTCCAACTGTTCAAGAACGCCATGTAATTAGTTTCAAGGGAGGCACCTTCGCTTTACAGCGGAGGTGCCTCTTCTATTTTGGGGGCTTGAATCGGTAGCGGGATGTAAAGCACAGAGGTTATGAGCATGGGAACAAGTGCAGAACTTCTCAAGGTCTATGTGTGGAATGATGAGTTAATCATGGGCAAATCTTTGCATGAGGTCATCATCGACCGTGTCAAGGAGTTAAATCGCTTTGGTCTGGCTGAAGTGAGAATCTTTAGTCTCCCGGTTGACAATCGCATGTCCGAATTCCCGAAGATCGTTATCAAGGTTCTCGCTGGGTCAACAACGATCGATCAGGTCCAGCGCTTTGTCAAACAGCTGGGTAGTTCCGGCTGGACGGTTCGGGAAAGAGTCGCTGCTCGTTTCTGCTGAAAAATGGTGCAATCCTGAGCTGATGATTGGTGACAAATATGCCTTTTGTGCCTGAAGGCTGGTGACCTTGGCCAGTTCAGTTCTCTTCCGACATTTTTACTAAAAAAGGTGCCCCTTCGAGGACTTAACGTTAAAAAAAACAGACGGTTTAGAGTGGAGGATAGATATGGACGCCTGGAGTTTTAATGCCATTTTGTTGGCCTTCGGTGGCGGTATTTTTGGTGCCTGCCTTGGCGGATTGTGGTCTTTCGTCATGTGCGGTTTTCTGACCATGTTGGGTTGCCTGGTCGTACTGGGCGGCGGGTCCGACTTTTTACTACTGCAGGTCGGGTTGGGTCCGATCTTTGGCCCCCACACCGGCGGTTTCGTGGCCGGGATTGTCGCGTCGACTTACGCTGCCGGTTTCAAAAAAAATCATCCCTCAGGGGCCGCCAAGGACATCTTGTCGCCACTGGTTGACACTTCCTGGGACGTGCTGGTAGTGGGCGGTCTCGCTGCGGTGTTTGGTCTGGTGATCGTGCCGTTGTTGGGCAAAGTACCTCTGGTTATGGAGTTTGACCTTCTTGCCCTGTCCATCTGTATCAATATCTGGCTGGCGCGCTTTCTATTTCAGAAAGAAATGCCCTGGGGAAACATGGACTCGATCAGGGAACACGGTTGGATGGGCACCAATGGTTACGCTATCTCCTGGGTGGGTTGGATGTCGCCGCCGTCTCGTCTGTTGACCATCGGCGCGGGCATGGGTCTGCTCTCCGGCGGTGTGGCCATGGGATTTCGCGAATATCTGGAACCGCTTGCCGCACAAGGTGTGGTCAGTGAGACCGCCGCCTTTGTCGCGCCCTTGATCTTCTGCTGGGGGTTTTCGGCCATGATTCTCACCATGCTCAATTTCGGCCAGGGCACCATTCAGAAATCTCCCGTGACCCACTGCATGGCCATTATGGGGGCCTGGGGTTATCTGCAGACCGGCTCCCTGCTGATGGCCATGCTCTTTGGCATCGGTGGGGCTTTTATCGAAGAGTTGACGGCCCGCATGTTCTACAACCACGGCAGCAACCATCTTGACCCACCCGCTGCCGGCATTGCCCTTTCAACCTTCATTATGAATATTCTGTTCAAACCCGAATTTTTGAATCTCGGTAAATTCTTCAGCTAACACCGGGTGTCCGACTGAGAAGTGCCGAAGCTATGGGGCATCTCCAGAGCTGGGTTGGCCGGAAAAAAGTTTTAGCTGCTTTCTAACAAAGATCTGAAAGCTTAGGGGGTTGATATGAGTACTGAAGGCAAAGGTAAGTTGTTGAGAATTTATCTCAATGAGACCAAGAAGGTCGGTGATAAGCTCCTCTATGAAGCCATTGTGGAAAAGGCTTTCCAGAGCGGGCTGGCGGGCTCCATGGTTTTTAGGGGTATCGAAGGGTCCGGGTTTTGTTGCAATGTTTGTCGAACCCAAATACCGAGTCTAACTATTTCCAAGTGTCAGCCCATGGTGGTTGAGTTCATTGACACGGAAGAAAAGCTACAAACGTTGATTCCTGTGCTCAAGGGTATGATCACCTCTGGCGCCATGGTCATGCTGGATGCCGAGATTGTTCATAACGTCTGCGGATAGCGTCAATTATTGGTTTTTAGCTCCCGCTGTATCGGCCTGAAGATGTTGCACGTTTTCAGCGGCCGCAACATGGGAACCATCTCTGTTGCTGAGGTAAGGCAGAGTGTTTCGCTGAAGAAGGCCGACTCTTGGATCGGCGGGTGAGTTGAGAAGTATTGGATAAGGAGGAAGAATGCGTTTGCTTGCCAAATATTTTCCGGAATTTTCGGAACTGTTGGACCAGGCCGATGAACTGTATCAGCAGAAGCGATTTATTGACGAGAAGACCTATCAATACATCTGTTTTGCCGTCTCCATCAAGGCCCGCTCCAAACCCTGTGTGCTGAAACATTTCAAGGGCGCTCTGGATGCCGGCGCAACTGTCCAGGAGTTGGCTTATATCCTGGCCCTGGTTATGCGTGAAGCGTCCGGTGCCGATGATTGCTGGAGCCACGATGTGTTGGCCGACTGGGAAGAGATCGTCGCCGGGAACGTCGCTTGCGGCTGTCCGCAGTAGAGACCATTCAAGAAGTGCATAAGAACAACAAGCAAAGGTGAATGGCTGGGGGGCAATGTCTTTGCCCCCCAGTTTGCGTCTGCTGATAAACCCCACGCCCTTATCGCTGGCTCAAATACGCACTGTTTGAAATCTGTAAGGACGGCTTGTCAGATGCGGAGTTTGCGGCGAAAAAACCGTGAATATCAAACATCTGAAATTAAATAGCCAAATATATGTAATTTTGCTTGACCCGTCCGAGGCGTTGTTGTAGAAAGTTAGGTAAGGAAGGTTCTTGCAGGATTTAAAACACAGTTCAATCGGCTGGTCGTTTTCGGGAACCAGAGAAATAGAAGCAGACCAAGGAGGCAAAACCATGATTCCATCCCGTCCCTTTCGCACGCCGTCAACTATTCATTTTGGCGAAGAGGCTGTCGCCAATGTCGGTCTTGAGGCTAAGCGTCTCAGGGCCCGCAAAGCTCTGCTAATGACCGACAAAATTCTGGTTTCCGTCGGCGCTATCGATCCTGTGGTCAAGTCGTTGGCAGATAGCGGTATCCGAGTTGCGGTGTTTGATGGTGTGAATTCCGAACCCGATCGGTGCCATGTGGAAACCGGTTTGAAGATGCTCGAAGAGGAGGAGTGTGACTTCATTATTGCCTGTGGCGGAGGCAGTCCCATCGATGCGGCCAAGGCCGTCAGCATCATGGCCACAAATCCCGGCAAGATCGAAGATTATATGGGTATGGATAAATTCACCGTGCCGGGGGTGCCGCTGATGGCCGTTCCAACTACTGCAGGTACCGGTAGCGAGGCGACCATGTTTAGCATCATCACCGACGCTGGTCGAGGTGTGAAGATGCTGATTGGCAGTCCGTTCCTTATGCCGCAAATCGCTATTGTCGACCCCCTGTTGACCCTGAATATGCCACGAGGCCTGACCGCCGCCACCGGTTTGGATGCTCTGACCCATGCCATTGAAGCCTATGTTTCAGAAAAGGCTCAACCAATGACCGATGTACTGGCTCTTTCGGCCATTCAACTGATTAGCAAAAACCTGCTCCTGGCATGGGGCAATCCACAGAACCGCGAGGCTCGGGCCAATACCATGCTCGGTGCGCTGCAGGCGGGAATTGCCTTCTCCAATGCTTCGGTGGCGCTGGTGCACGGCATGTCCCGACCGATTGGTGCTAATTTTCACGTGCCCCATGGAGTTTCCAATGCCTGCTTGTTGGGCGTGGTTATGGAATATTCACTGGCGGGAAATCCCCAGCGTTACGCCGATATAGCTCGGGCCATGGGTGTCAGAAATGGCAGTCAGGATGATATGGGTGTCGCCAGGATTGGTGCCGAAAAAGTCAAGGGATTGATCAAAATGTTGCAAGTGCCGACGCTCAGTGAACTGGGTGTTACCAGCGAGAAGTTGGAGCCGGTAGTTGAGAAAATGGCCGAAGATGCCATCGCCAGCGGTAGTCCTGGAAACAACCCGCGCAAGCCGTCCAAGATGGAGATCGTCGAGCTCTATCGGGCAGCTTTGTAGTAGCTGAAGCATTTTTTTATTAAATTTAAATAGCCAAACAGTTAAGCATTTGAGTGTCCACAGATAGCTGACTGTGGGCGGTAATTGTCGCGAAGCCTCTTGCCTGGCGCAAGAATTTATCTCAAACAGAGAAGGGAGAATCACCATGGGTGAAGCAAATGAACTGGCCCCTGAAATCAAAAGACTCCGCTATTGCATCAACAATGAGTGGAAGGAATCGAAAACCGACAAATTCATGGCGATCATGGATCCAAGTACCGGTGTACAGATCGCCGAAACCCCCTGTTGCACCAATGAAGAAGTTGAAGCAGTGGTGCAGGCGGCTAAGGCAGCCTTTCCTGAGTGGTCTTCCAAGCCAGCGGCGATCCGGACTCAGGTGCTGTTCAAGTTCAGAGACCTAGTTAACGAAAATTTTGAAGAACTGGCTCTTATTCTCGCCACCGAAATGGGCAAGAACCTCAACGAGGCGCGCGGTGATGTGCACAAGGTCGTAGAGGCCTGTGAAGTAGCTGTTGCAGCTCCTTTGGAAATGCAGGGCCACTCCACCATGGAGGTTACCCGCGGTCACGACACGGTGCTGTATCGTGAATCTGTTGGGGTTTTCCTGGGGATCGCCCCTTACAATTTTCCGGCGATGATTCCTTTTGGATGGTTCATTCCGCTCGCCATTGCCGCCGGCAACACCGTGGTCTTGAAGTCTGCCAGCCTGGTGCCCATGACCAGTATGCGTTTGCTCGAGCTACTCATCGAGGCCGGCCTACCCAAAGGGGTTGTCAACCTGATTACCTGCAGCCGCAACGAGCTGACGGACCTGTTGTCCCATCCGGATATTCGCGGAATTTCCTTTGTTGGATCAACCTCGGTCGGTTTGAAGATTTATTCCACCGGAGCCGCTTCAGGCAAGCGGGTGCAGGCTTTGACCGAAGCGAAAAATCACGCCCTGGTTTTGCGTGACGCGCCTCTGGATTGGTCCGCTCGTCGCATCATCAATTCGGCCTTTGGTTGTGCCGGCCAGCGTTGCATGGCTCTTCCGGCACTAGTGGTCGAAGAATGCATAGCCGATGAATTTGTGGCCCTGCTGAAAAAATACGCTCAGGCGTTGAAAATCGGCCCGGCTTACCAGGAAACTACAGAGCTTGGGCCTCTGGTCAGTGCAGGGCAAAAGAAATTCGTGGTCGATATGATCACCAAGGGCGTTGAAGAAGGTGCCGAACTAATACTTGATGGTCGCGAAGCGGTCGTGGAGGGCTGCGAGGGGGGCTACTTTGTCGGCCCCACCATTTTCGATAATGTAAAAGAAGGCATGTCTGTCGGCGATGATGAAATCTTCGGCCCTGTCATCAGCGTCAAGCGGGTTAAGGATTTTGAAGAGGGCCTCGCGATCATGAACGCCAACCAGTTCGCCAACGGTTCTTCCATCTTTACCCGAGACGGTCACAAATCCCGGGAATTCGCCCGCCGAACCGATGGCGGCATGGTCGGCATCAATGTCGGAATCCCGGTGCCCCTGGCGTTTTTCCCCTTCTCTGGACACAAGCGTTCCTTTTTTGGCGATCTCCACTGTCTCGGTCGCGACGGGGTTAGGTTCTATACCCAGGTCAAGTCCGTTACCACCAAGTGGGTATCTCCTGAAGAAGCCGGTGACCAGGACAAGGTCTCGACTTGGGAAGGAACCATCAACAGAGAGCTGTAACAGAGTCACTAAAACAGCGAAGGGACGGCGGCCCGTAATCAGGGCCGCCGGCTCCTGCTTGGTTGGAACCACGGGAGGGATGATGATGTCTGTGGCCGAACACCAAAATGCCGAAGGCCCTCTCAAATACAGCATGGTGCCGTAAAAAGCTGTTTCCGTCGTCCGCCTGGTCACCATAATCCGCTTGTCGCAATCGGCACATTCATAAAATTCTGCTCGGATCTTCGAACCTGGAAACTGCCAGACTTTCTCTCCTTCGAAATGGAAACCAACAGGGCCATGGGGCCGGAGAGCAGATTCAAAGAATGTCCGGCAACTTGGCACAAAAAGAGTTCGGCACTGTGTTGAGTTTTGTCCGGGGAAAGTCCTTCTTAGAAAAATAGAGGAGATAGACATGGCAAGAATACTCTACGGAGTATGGAATGAAGAGATCACAGACAACCGGGACAAATGGTTTATTGAGATCGAAGAGCTGAAGGAGTTCGATCAGGCCGATGAGTTTAATCCCGGAAATCCGGTGAAAGCATTCCTGGGCGCCAGGGGTTTTTTTGTCTTCGACAGGGAGACCAACATCCTTGATGCTGCTCATCAGTATGCAGCCACTGCAGCCAGGGAATCCTGCGGCAAGTGTACACCCTGCCGTGTGGGCACTGAGGTGCTCACCTCCAAACTGGGCGCTCTCAGTAAGGGCGAGATCGGTACCGATGCCCTGGATGAGATGNNGAACATGTCGAGTCGACCTCAATGTGCGGGCTGGGGCAGACCGCCACCGAACCTCTTATCGCCATGCTCCGGTATTTCCGGGATGAGTTTGAGGCCTGTATCGGCCGGTATGACGAGACCGGAAAACAGGCCTATAGCGACTACGTGACCGCGCCATGTATCGAGCAGTGCCCTTCACGAGTAGATATCCCCCGCTACATCGAATATGTGAAGGACAGCAAATTCGACCGTTCTATTGGCGTGATTTTGAAGAAATACCCCATGGCCGCCACCTGCGGTCGCGTGTGCGTGCGTTTCTGCGAGGCGGCTTGCCGCCGTAGCCGCGTGGACGAGCCCGTAGGTATCAAGGTGCTTAAGCGATTCGTGGCCGACAAGGAACGCTATGTCACAGATCAATGGTTCAACGAGGAGCTCATTTCTGAAAAAAAAGGTGACTTCCTGAAGGTGGCCGTCATCGGTGCGGGTCCGGCCGGCATCTCTGCGGCCTATCATCTGCTTCTCAAAGGTTATCCCGTGGACGTGTACGAATCCCTCACCGAACCTGGCGGTATGGCCGGCGTAGGCATCCCAAAGTACCGACTGCCCAAGGACGAAATTCTCAACAAAGAGGTGGGCATCATCGAATCTCTGGGCGGACATATTCATTATGGCAAGAAGATGGGAAAGGATTTCTCCCTCGACGATCTGATCAGGCAGGGGTACAAGGCAGTTTTTATTGGGGTGGGTGCCCACAAGGGCAAGAAGTTGAAGGTGGCCGGCGAAGATGACTCACTAGAAGGCTACATCAGCGGTGTCAAGTTCCTGCTCTACATCAACCAGCATGTTCTCAATGAAGAGCAGAGCGATTTTCCGGTGACGCTGGGTAAGAAGCTGCTGGTGATGGGTGGTGGTAATGTGGCCATGGACTGCGCTCGCTCCGCCCTGCGCATGGGTGTGGAAGAGGTGCATGTGGCCTACCGCCGTGCCGAAAAGCAGATGCCCGCCGACATGGAGGAGATCCATGCGGCCAAGGAGGAAGGAATTCACTTCCATTTCCTCAGCCAGCCTGTGCGGGTGATCTCCGAAAAGGGACAGGTCACCGGCATTGAATTCGTTGAGATGGAACTGGGCGAAATGGACTCCAGCGGACGCCGGGGGGTGACTCCCAAGCCGGGTTCGGAATTCATCATCGATGCCGACAACGCGGTGGTTGCCATCGGACAGGAGGTGGATACCACCTTCCTCAGCCAAGACGACGGGATGGAGCTCGATCACTGGGAGTGCCTCAAGACCGACGACCATCTGGCAACAACCCGTAAGGGTCTGTTCGCCGGCGGCGATTGTGTGCTGGGCCCGGCCACCTTGATCCAGGCTATGGCCCAGGGCGAGAAGGCGGCTCGATCCATAGACGAGTATCTCACTTACGGCCGGCCTCAGTTCGATTCGGACCGGCGCATGAGCCAGATCGTTAGCTGTGTCAGTAAGCACGTCGACGACGACGTGATCCAGCCCGTGAAGCATCAGTACCGGGTGCACATCGAAGAACTCGAGCCGGAAAAGCGCAAAGAAATTTTTGCTGAGGTTGAGAAGACCATAACCGAGGAGGAGGCGGCCCGCGAGGCGGATCGGTGTTTGCGTTGCTATCGTATTTATTCTGTCATAACGGATCACTAATAGTTTGAGGCATAAAAGACGACAGCGATACCGTGCTCATTGAAGAGCGATGAGTCTCTGCGGTAATAAATTCAGCGTTGTTGAAAATATTTCAGGAGATGGCAATGCAAGGTACCATCAATGGAAAACTTGTGGAATTCGCGGAGAACGAGACGATTCTCCAGACCGCCAAACGCTACGATATGTTTATCCCCACCCTTTGCGAGCTCGAGAACCTCAATCACGCGCCCGGCAACTGCCGCGTTTGTCTAGTAGAGATTAAGCGCAAAGGGGATGACTTCACCCAGACCTTGACCTCTTGCAATACGCCCATGGAAGAGGGCATCGAGGTCCAGACCCGCAGTCGTAAGGTGCGCGAGCAGCAACGCCTTCAGGTGAATCTGTTGCTCGCCGATCATGAAGAGGACTGCGCCACCTGCGTTCGCCACGGCGACTGTGAGCTGCAGGACGTGGCTCAGTTCGTCGGCCTGAAAGAGGCACGTTTCAAGTATGACTTCTCCAGCGGCCGAACCAGGGATTCCAACTCGCCTTCGATAGTCCGAGACATGGCCAAGTGCATTCGCTGCGGTCGCTGCGTGACCATCTGCCGCGAGGTGCAGGGTACGGACATCCTGTTCTACGAGAACAAAGGCATCAACCTTGAAATCGGCGTGCGCGACAGCGATTTCTTGAACACCTCGAATTGCGTGAGCTGCGGCCAATGCACCCTGGTTTGTCCCGTCGGCGCCCTGGCCGAACGAGATGATACGGAAGAGATGATCGACTACCTCTACGATCCCGAGGTATTTACCGTAGTCCATTTCGCTCCGGCCACCCGCGTGGCCTTGGGGGAGGAGTTTAATATGAAGCCCGGCAGCAACGTGGAGGGCCAGATGATCAGCGCTTTCCGCAAGCTTGGTGCCGATGTGGTACTGGACACAAATTTTGCGGCCGATGTAGTCATCATGGAGGAGGGAAGCGAACTGCTTCACCGCATTAAAGATAACGGCACCCTGCCTTTGCTCACATCATGCTCCCCCGGCTGGATCAACTACGTGGAGAAATTCTATCCTGATATGATCGCCAATCTCTCCACTACCAAGTCGCCCCAGCAGTGTCTGGGCGCCATCGCCAAGACCTACCTGGCTGAGAAGATGGAGATCGATCCTGTCAAGATGCGTGTCATCTCCATCATGCCCTGCACGGCCAAGAAGGAGGAGGCCAAGCGTCCCAAATTCACCATCGGCGAGCGTCCCGAGGTTGATGTGGTGCTTACTACCCGCGAGTTAGCTTCGCTTCTGAAACGGGAAGGCATCTTGTTGCACGATCTGGAAGCAGGCAAGTTTGACAATCCCTGGATGGGCGTGGCCACAGGCGCAGCCGAGATCTTCGGCGCCACCGGTGGCGTGATGGAGGCGGCCCTGCGCACGGTGCACTTCATCGTCAAGGGCGAGGAGCTCCCCTGTGTGGATTTGAAAGCCGTGCGGGGCCTGGAGGGTATCCGTGAAGCCAGCGTGGATCTGGGCAAATTGGGCACGGTGAACGTAGCCATCGCCAACGGCCTGAAATCCGCAAGAGAGTTGGTGGATCGAGTGCGCAGCGGTGAGAAGAACTACCACTTCATCGAGGTCATGGCCTGCCCCGGCGGTTGTATGGGGGGTGGAGGCCAACCCAGGCACAAGCGAAACTATCGTGAATTCCTCACGGCGCGTCAGAAGGCCATTTATGATATCGACGCCGGTAGCGAACTGCGTCAGTCCCACCGCAATCCCCAGGTGAAGGAAATGTACGATAGCTATTTCGGCGAGCCTTACACGTCCGAGCGGTCGCATAAATACCTTCACACCACTTATTCGGACAAGAAGCGGATGGTGAAACACACCATCAAGGAGATCTGGGAAGAACTGTCGGAATACCGGTAAAAATGGTGAAAACCGATGCCTCTTTATAGGGGTCCCCCGCTTTAAATGAATACTCTCATGTTAAAATTCTGTGCATAGTGCGGCCAGAAAATGGGATGTATCCCAAGCGAAAGAGGTGCCCGCCAAAGCATTTGTTCACGATGCCTGGACGCTGACTTCCATGGCGAAGCTAGCAATATGTCGAATGTTGCGAAAAATGCGGGAGAGTGGGAAAACCTGTTACTGCATGATTCAGACAAAAAAGCAAGACTGAGGAGGTGATCATGAAATCCAGGGTGCCTTTGGCGGAGTTGGAAAACCGGATGATCCGATTTCGTGAACGGATGGACACCTTCTGTTCTGAATGGGAGATGGCCGCTCTGTTCAGCAAGATCAACCAGTATTACTTCACCGGCACCATGCAGGACGGAGTCCTGATTATTCCCAGGCAGGATGAGGCGGTCTATTGGGTCCGCAGAAGTTTTAACCGGGCGAAAGACGAATCGGCATTCCCCCGAATCGAACCAATGGAAAGCTTTCGAAATTTGGCCGACCGCCTTTGCCGATATCCCAAGAAAATTCACCTCGAAACAGAACTGGTCCCTCTGGCTCTACTGCAGCGTTTTCAAAAATATTTTCCAGGCCTCGCGATTGAAGGTTTGGATGTGCAGGTTGCTGCGGTCCGGGCTGTCAAAAGCTGTTTTGAACTGAAATTGATGGAACAGTCGGGCCGAATTCACCAGAGGATCCTGGAAGAACGAGTGCCTGAACTGCTGCGGGAGGACATGAGTGAAGCGGAACTGGCCGGCGAAATTTATCCTGCCATGGTCGAGGAAGGTCATCAAGGGGTGGCCCGTTTCGGCATGTTTCAGAGTGAAATGGGAGTGGGGCTGTTCTGTTTTGGCGAGAGTTCCCTTTATCCAACCAGTTTCGACGGGCCCGGTGGCGCTTATGGCATGTCTCCCGCCGTTCCCTTGGTCGGGAGCCGCGAGCGCAAACTTAAAAGGGGCGATCTGATCTATATCGACCTTTGCTGCGGCCTGGAAGGCTACCATACCGACCGAACAATGACCTATCTTTACAGGGGGACACCCGCTGTCGAAACATGGAAGGCGCAGGAACAATGCCTCGCCATCGAGAACCAGGTCGCCGAAATGCTGCGGCCCGGCACACTCCCCTCGCAAATCTATCGCACCGTCATGGAAGGGCTCCCCGCCCGTTTCCTTGAAAACTTCATGGGGTTCGGCACCCGACAGGCGCGGTTTCTGGGGCATGGCATCGGACTGCTTGTGGATGAACTGCCGGTCCTTGCCAAGGGGTTTGATGAACCGCTTGAGGAAAATATGGTTATTGCCGTCGAGCCTAAAAAAGGGATCGAAAAAGTGGGGATGGTTGGCACCGAAAATACCTTCCTCGTGACAAAGGACGGAGGCAGGAGCCTCACCGGCCGACACCCAGGTCTGATGATGGTCGACTGATCAAGTGGTGCTGGGGCTGCAGCAGGCCAGGTCTGGCACAACAGGCAGAATTGAAAGTGATGCAGAGCATTCCGACGGCCCCAAACAGAAAAGAAACGGGGCCGTCTTTAAAACTTTAAGCTTGGCTCGAACCTAATTTTTCTAGCCGGCTTTTCTGGCAAGTTTCTCGTCATTTTCGCGCAGCCTCTCGAGTTCTTCTTCGACCTCGCAGATATGCTGAAACATGTATTTTTCGGCGGCATCGGGGTCGCCTTCCCTGATGGCGGTAAGCACTTTCTGGTGCGAGTCCAGAACATGTTCGGAAAACTCGGTCCCTGGTTTGATGTGGGTTTTGATATCGGTCAGCATACTGTTGACAAAATCGAGAATCATTTCCATTACCGGGTTGCGGCTCGCCTTGGCCAGAAAGACATGGAAGTCGATTTCTTCTTTGGCGCCGACAATATCCTTCTCCTTTTCGAACACTTTGCGGCATTTGGCATCAATCTCTCCCAGGGACTCGATTTCTTCGGCGGAGAATGTTTCCGCCGCCTTTCTGGCCAGGTAGGGCTCAAGAACCTTGCGCACTTCCGATAGAGCGCCTACCGAGACGTTATGAAAATGCAGGAAGTTGGCGATGGAGTCACGGGTCGTTTTCATGTTGACCTCGCTGACCACCGGCCCGCCGCCGGCCCCCCTCTTAATTTCAATGAAACCCATAGCCTCGAGGGTACGCAGAGCTTCGCGAAGGGTGTGTTTGCTGACTCCGAACTGTGTAATCAGCTCCTTCTCAGATGGCAGACATTGCCCGGTTTGCAGCTCACCCTTTAAAATAGCTTCCCTGACCTGGCGGATGATGTGGGTAGACATTTTATCTTTGGTGGCAGAATGGAACATAGTCTCCTCAGTTGATAGCTGGTTGGTTTTTAAATAGCCAAACATTTCTAAAATAGTATTCATATGATAGTACGGTTATGGCGATAATGCAAGTGCTATGCTGGTTTTATTGATTTTTATAAGATTGAATGCATCACTGGTTGGCTTGAAAGTCCACGCCGGCGACTGATGCTGTTTTCTTTGGTAGTGTCGGTGGACCAGAACGGGAAAACTGTCCGTGGCATAACGTTCGGAACGGGCTGCGCTGCCGCCTTTGCGAAAAATTTCGGCTTGTCCTGTAAACTCCGACCCCCCTATTGTCTGCCCTGCAGTGACAAGGACCTGGAATTTCAAGCAGTAGATGGGCGATATCGGTTTCAAATTGCTGCCGGTGCGAGAGCGGACCGGCAACATTTCGCGAATCCTAAGGGCATTGAAGGGGAGGCACTGCTCGACAAGGGTGCGACACTTTACTCTATACGAATGAAGAGACCGAACACATTCCCCGTCGAGTCGCCTTTCAGGAGGCCCAGAGTCATAGCCGTCGCCAGGCAGGTGTTGACGAGGCCAATGTCCTGTCGAGCTCGGTCCTGTGGCGGAAAGTTGGTGTCCGGGTTCCGTAAACTATCCGGACATGGAGCTGAGTCACATGTATGTTAACAATGCAGCCATGTAGTCGGTCAAAGGCCGAAACAGTTCGCTGTCATCCTTTGTGATAACATGTTCGGCTATATTCTCTCCGACGAAGCCGCTACGCTAACCGGCCGTCTCGGTATCCTGCATTCTGCCTCCTTGACGGATGGTTCCTGCCGTTTTGATCGGTCATTCGATGGCAGTGTCCCGGCCATTGCACAGACACCGAAAAGGTTGCCCGGTCTTGAAGTAGATTTTGTTTTAACGGTTTACAGGAGAATCCGAACCAAAACCATCAACTTCGCCGCCCCCGACCAGCCGCTAATATCAATCCGATACGGAAGGCGATTCGCCGGGATTCTGCAATTCAGCTCGCATTTTAGGCAAACTCTGGGGATAGTTTTTCTGCAGGAAATCGAGCAGCTTCTCTCGCACCTCACAACGCAGATCCCAGGCCGATGGCGAATCGGCAGCACTCATCAGGGCCCGGCATTCTACGGTCCTTTCCGTGGCGTTGGTTACCTGCAGGCCCCAAACCTTCCCATCCCAGAGGGGGGACGTTTTGAGGATGCGATGCAGCTCTTCGCGCAAAGCTTCCGTCTCTACAGTGTAATCGGTGTAAAGAAAAACCGTGCCCAGCAGGTCGGAAGAACTCCGTGTCCAGTTCTGGAAGGGTTTTTCCAGAAAATTTCGAACCGGAACGACCAGTCGCCGCAAATCCCAGATGCGGATGACCACGTAGGTCAGGGTGATCTCTTCGATGCGTCCCCATTCCCCTTCGACGATCACGACGTCATCGATGCGGATTGGCTGTGTGAGGGCGATCTGCAACCCGGCCAGCAGTGTGGCGATGCTGCTCTGGGCGGCGAAACCGACGATGATGCCTACCACCCCGGCAGAAGCCAGCAGGCTGATGCCCAGTTGCCGGATGTTGTCGAAAATCATCATCAGGCAACCGGCGGCAATCACCCCGATAACCACCAGAACAATTTTGACCAACACCCTGATTTGGGTATGGACGGCTCGGGCCTTGAGATTGTCCCGCACGCTAACATCGTACCGGCTTAGAATCAGGTCGCGAAAGACCAGTACGGTACTGGTCAACAGCCAGGAGATAGCAAGGATAAAACTAATGCCCAGCAGGCGATGGACCACCAGTAAGATCAAATCCGGCAGTTGCAGTGAGGGGATCAGCAACAGCAGCAGTAGCAGGGGAACCAATACGCTTAGCGGACCGCGCCAGTGGTGCAGCAGGGTTCGGCTCAATTTGAGTCGGCCGCTGCTGGTTTGACGGCGTAACCAGAAAGTCAGCAGCAAATGAGTCAGCCAACCCGCCGCTATCGCAATCAGCAGTATGCCTCCGGGGATCAGTATCTGATGGTAAGCGAAGCTGGTTGGCTGGTTCATGTCTTCCTCGGCATCCTGCTTTTTATGGGACAGGCCGGCCTGTGGATAGTCCGGCAGCCTCCTTGGGGATTTTCTTCGATCAGAGGGTAAAGCTGAACTATACCATACAATTCAAGGGTGGCTGAAGAAGGCCGGGCAGGATCGGGGAAACCTGGGGGACAAGACCGGAAAAGCCCCCTTGCGGAGGCTTTTCTGGTCTTGCTTGGGGTGGTAAAAGGCTGGCGCTTGTTGCTCAGGCTGTGCGGACCTGAGGCAGCAGCTCTTCCAGCACAGCGAAAAACTCTTCCAGATCGGCCATGGTGAAATCGGCCATGTGGGGAATGCGGAACGTCTGGTTTTTGATTTTGCCGTAGCCGTTGTCCATGGCGTAGTCCCGTTCGCCGGCCAATTTTTTAAGTTGTTCCAGGTCCGTGCGACCGTCGTTGGTGCCGGCAGTCAAGGTCATGGAGGCACAGCTGTCAGCCGCATACAGGCCGAATCCCTGAGCGATAATCCAGTCGCGGGTAGCCTGAGCCATGCGACGGTGGCGTGCGTAGCGTTTTTCCAGGCCTTCGGCGAACATTTTTTTCAGTTGATGACGCAAGGCGAAAATCAGACTGATGCAAGGAGTGCTGGGGGTGTTGTTTTTAAGGTCGTTTTTTTCGAATTCGATGAAATCGAAGTAATAGCCCCGGTTAGGAGTGGTGCGGGCCTTGTCCAGAGCCTTGGGGCTGACGGCGAAAACGGCCAGACCCGGCGGTAGACCGAACGCTTTTTGCACCCCGGCCAGGCAGACATCGATGCCCAGAGCGGTGACGTCGATGGGGACGGCCGTCATGGAAGAGACGGTATCGACGATAAAAGAAACCTCGGGGTACTTGCGCATGACTTCGGCAATTTCTTCGAGGGGCGACATGACGCCGGTGCTGGTCTCATTGTGAACCAGGGTCATGGCGTCATACTGACCGCTGGATAGGGCCTCATCCACCATTTTGGCGGTGACCGGCTGGCCCCATTCCGCTTTAAACAGATCGGCCTGCAGGCCGCAGCGTTCGGTGACGTCATGCCATTTGGCGCTGAAGGCGCCGTTGGCAAAACAGGCGCAGCGTTTCTGCACCAGGTTGCGCACGGCCCCTTCCATGACCCCGAAAGCGCTGGAAGTTGAAAGGAAAACCGGTCCGGGAGCGTTGAGCAGTTGCTTTAGGCTTGTAGTGACTTCGGCGTGCAGTTCCGCGTAGTCTTTCATGCGGTGGCCGATCATGGGGGCGCACATGGCTTCCATGACATCTTTGCTGACTTCGACTGGTCCGGGAATGTAGAGTTTTTTGCTCATGGCAAGCGGCTCCTCTTGAAATAAAAAAACGCCTGGTCCCTATACTATTAAGGGTGCCCAGGCGTACGGCTGTCGTGGTCCATAGTCCTGCTCCCCGGTGGTAATCCACCTCAGCGCCAGTTGCAGGAGACCGTCCAATTGTGTCTGTTCTCGGGTAAGTATCACATCTTTTTGTGCCCTGTCAAGAGAATCCCCGCAGAGTTTTTCCGCGGCAAATTCGGGAACAATTTCCCAGAAAAACCTTGACATTGAAGGCGTGCTGATTATATTTAGCTCTGTCTGTTAGCACTCAACTTGTTTGAGTGCTAACAAGCTCCGAAATAACGGCTTAGGAGGCAACTGAGCTTTTTTTATTTTGGCTCGCAAACGCGCGGGGGCCAGTCCCTCTGCGACTTTTAGTGACATTATTGAAGCAGCGAAAGGAGTTTAGCATGAACATCAGACCATTGCGTGACCGCATCATCGTCGAAAGAGTAGAAGAGGAAACCACCACCGCCGGCGGTATCATCATCCCCGATTCCGCCAAGGAAAAACCCCAACAGGGCATCATCAAAGCCGTGGGCAACGGCAAGGTGACCGAAGACGGTACTGTGCTGCCCATGGACGTGAAGGTCGGCGACCGGGTTCTGTTCGGCAAGTACGCCGGGACCGAGGTCAAGATCGCTGGTGTCGAGTACCAGATTATGCGCGAAGAAGATATCCTCGGCGTGCTCGAATAACCTTCTCACTCATCTCATCGCACTCTAATAGGAGGATAAAAAGATATGGCAGCTAAAGAAATTAAATTCGGACAGGATGCCCGTAATCATATTCTGGCAGGCGTGAACCAACTGGCCAACGCCGTTAAGGTGACTCTGGGTCCCAAGGGCCGCAATGTGGTGATCGATAAATCCTTCGGCGCTCCTCTGATCACCAAGGACGGCGTGACCGTTGCCAAGGAAATCGAACTCGAAGGCAAGTTCGAAAATATGGGCGCCCAGTTGGTAAAAGAAGTGGCCTCAAGAACTTCCGATGTGGCCGGTGACGGTACCACCACCGCTACCGTACTGGCTCAGGCCATCTACTGCGAAGGTGTCAAGCTGGTGACCGCCGGTCATAACCCGATGGAAATCAAGCGGGGCATCGACAAGGCCGTAGAGGCCGCTGTCGCCTACCTGAAAGAATTGTCCAAGCCGATCAAAGACCACAAGGAAATTGCCCAGGTCGGGACCATTTCAGCGAACAGCGACACGACCATCGGTAACATTATCGCTGAAGCCATGGAAAAAGTCGGCAAAGAAGGCGTTATCACCGTCGAGGAAGCCAAGGCGATGGAAACCTCGCTGGAAACCGTTGAGGGTATGCAGTTTGACCGTGGTTACCTGTCTCCCTACTTCGTGACCGATCCCGA
>NPIF01002779.1_pt1 | contig 31708 bp, 25 predicted proteins | sample 8637461 | NCBI WGS metagenome assembly NPIF01 (sample SAMN07420641, study PRJNA396082) | bioreactor metagenome | isolation source: sample BR12 brine-fed electro-methanogenic bioreactor BR | place: Japan: Kochi | collected 2016-12-09
GTAAAGCGCGATGAACCTTTTTTATGCCTGTTCCGTCAGTCGATCAGCCCGTACTGGTCGCGCAGAATTTCGATGATTTCGGCTTTCGGGTTGTCCGACAGTTCGATGGGGTGGCCGACAACCTTCTCGGCAATGTCCAGGTAGGTACGCGACACGTCCATTAGCACCTCGGCTGGCAGGGCGTTGTCCCGTGCCAGCGCTTCACGTTCCGGCATGCGATCCTTGTTCAGCAGGATGTCTGGGTCAGGGAAGTGGTTCAGCAGCAGCTGACGAAAGCCCTCTTTTGACTTCTCGATCACCTTGCCGTCACGGTAGGCAGGGCCGTCCCAGATGCGGGAGGAATCCGGTGTGCCCACCTCATCCATGTAGATCAATTTCTCATTGCCAGAAGCATCGGTGACATAGCCAAACTCAAACTTGGTATCGACGAATACCTGATCCAGCTCGGCCAGCGCATTGCTGATGACGGCAAAGCCTTCCTTCAGCAGTTTCTCGTACTGATCCACATCCGCCGCAGAACGGAAGCCGAAAGCGGCGTAGTTGTCGACGATGTTGGCACGGGTGATATTAACGTCGTCCGCTTCGGGTACGCCGGGAATACCGCGAAGGATACCCTTGGTGGAAGGTGTCATCAGCAGCTCGGGAAGCTTCTGGTCCTTCTGCAGGCCTTCCGGCAGGGTGATACCGCAAAATTCGCGCTCGCCCTTACTGTAGGCACGCCACATGGAGCCGGTGATGTACTGGCGGCAGATCGCTTCGATCATCACTGGGCGCGCTTTTTGCACGATCCAGACGAAAGGGTGCGGGATATCCAAAATATGGCTGTCAGCCAAACCCTGTTCGCGAAACAGCCGGAACCAGTGGTTGGAAATGCTGTTTAGCGCCGCGCCCTTGCCGGGTACACCGTTGAGGCCGCCTTCGCCGTGCCAGATACAGTCGAATGCCGAGATGCGATCGCTGATGACCATGATAGCCAGTGGTGCGTCAGGCGCCATGTTGTAGCCTTTCTCTTCGATCAGACGGCGGCTGTCGGCTTCGGTCAGCCAATAAACGGAGCGCACCTTACCGCTGTGAACGGGGCGGTCGGTACGGATCGGCAGGTCGTTGTTTACGGCCAGAACGGATTGGGCAAGGCTCATGATGGCACAGGTCCTGTTAAGGGTTGAAAAACGGGGCAATTCTAGCATAAAGCCCGATTAATCGATGACGATCAGCTTGCGCAGGTTCTGCAGCTCTTCGATTCGTTTGCGGGTCTCGGCGATAAACGCCTGACCTGCCGTATAACGTGCTATTTCGCCATCCTGATCAATCAGAAAGGCCTGTGTCATCACCTGCTGGCGTTGATCCAGCCAGCGATTCTGTACATCAACTTCGTGCCGCTGTGCCTTGGGTGGCAGGTAGTCCAGTGTGTCCTTGAACAGCAGATAGAGCTCAGCATCATACAGATAGGCAATGCTGGAAAGGGTTTCGTTTATCTCCAGCTGAGAACTGCCGTTTTCCTGCTGCTGCGTCAGTCGGGACTCAAGCTGATCCAGAGGCGCTTCCAGCGATGGGTTCCAGTTCAGGTCGGTCGCGGCCGGCAACGCCTGTTCAGACAGCGGTACAGGTGTTGTGGGTGTGGACTCGGCAATCACCGGTTCGCTACGGGGGGGCTTGGGTGTTGGCTGTGCAAAAGGCGCAGGCAGGCTCTCGCAGCCACTCAGACCCAGTCCGGTGATCAGCAATATGGTGACAGAGATGGAACGGGCACTCATTCAGTCGGCCTCTGGCGGTTCAAATAAAACGCCATTCTACCTGACATCGGTACCGAGACCAGCCCGTTTGCGCCTCGCCGGATAGGCTGTTAAGATTCGCGCCACTCTTGGGGGAGTAATCTTCTGTATGGCCCTGGCCATCAGAGTGGCTGTCAACATAATTGAGCCTCACGCTCATGGCAGTCACGTCCTGTACGGGATTGATGAGACCTGAGACACAACGCACTGTCCTGGCGGGCCGGTGTGGCGTGTCTTATGGAATCAACAGCCCGCCGGATGAACTGTTATGGAAGCTTTTCTGCCCTCGACCCTCGCGGTTGCCATCGCCGAAATCGGTGATAAAACCCAGCTTTTGACCCTCTTTCTTGCTGCCCGTTTCGCCCATCGTGGTGCGATTGTGATGGGTATTCTGGTTGCTACCCTGCTGAATCACGCCCTGTCCGCCTGGCTGGGTGCCTGGCTGGTACAGTGGATTCCCGACCAGTGGGTGCCCTGGATTATTGGCCTGAGTTTCATTGCCGTAGGGCTTTGGGTGCTGATTCCCGACAAGGACGATGAAGACGGTGGCGCGGTGCTCAAGTACGGTGCCTTTGTCGCAACCTGTGTTCTGTTCTTTCTGGCTGAAATCGGTGACAAGACTCAAATCGCCACGGTTATTCTGGCGGCACGTTATGACAGCCTGTTCTGGGTAGTGGTCGGGACGACGTTGGGCATGTTGCTGGCCAACGTGCCGGTGGCGTACGCCGGTAACTGGCTGATGCAAAAAATACCGCTTAACGTTGCCCGCTGGGCCGCGTGTCTTCTGTTTGTGGGGCTTGGAGTTGCGACCCTGTTAACCTTAGACTCATTTTAATGTTCTATACTGCACGCACATTACCCACGACTGAAGTAAAAGGAGTGACTGATATGAGTTGGCACAAACTGATTGCCCCGGCGGTATTGGCATCGGCCGTTGTCCTGACAGGTTGCAGCGATGACAGCGCATCTGATGAAAAGACAAACGGTGCGGCACCCGCCAGCCAGCAAGGCTCCACCGCAATGGATGAACTGAAGAAGGAAGCGGGTGAAACCATGGATGCAGCGGGCAAAGTAGCCTCTGAAGCCGGGGAAGAGGTTCGTAGCACAACCTCTGAGATGGTGGACAAGGCCGCTGAAGTGAGTGAGCAGGTGGAAGAAAAGGCCAATAAGACCTATGAGCAGGTCAAGTCCGAAGCTGTAGAGATGGGCGAAAAGGCCGCTGAAACCACTGAAGAGATGACCGAAGCGGCGCGTCAGAAAATGGAAGAGATGCAGCAGGAAGAGGCGCCTGATGCAGACGCCAAAATGGACACCTCTGAATCCAACTGATTAATGAAGCCCCCGGCTTTGGTCGGGGGTGTCATGCTGCTGTCATCTGTCTCTGCTAGCGTTGCTGCCGGGTGTCTCCCTATACCAACAGGGAGATTTTCAATCTGTTGCAGGCTAGCAGGGATCTGTCTTGAGCCTTCCTCCGTCCGAGTCACACGTTACGCCCTCGATGCTGCCGCGCGTTGGTATTGCCGGTTTTGCGTTGCTGCTGGTGCTGGCTGTCTGGCTGCTCACGGTCTGGCAACTGGATGAACTGGAGCGCCTCTATCAAATGCTTGAACAGGCCTGCCGGTCAGAGCCTGATCTCATGCTGAATTACCGTGAACAGCGTGATCTGTTTCTGGCGACCGTGCTGGGGCTTACCCTGATTGCCGTAAGTGGGCTGGGTTGGCTGCTATGGACGCTGCGCAGACGTGATGAGTATCTGCAGGCGCTGCAACGCTCGGAAACTCGAAATCTCAAGCTGCTTAACTCCCTGCGTAACGAACATCAGCACATTCTGGAAGCGGCATCCCGCGATCATCTGACGGGGCTGTATAACCGTCGCCTCTTTATGGAGTTGGCACATTCACATCTGCTGGGCTCAAAACGGCAGGGTCGATTTGCCGCTGTCTGCTTTATTGACCTGGACCGCTTCAAACTGATCAATGACACCTTGGGCCATAAGGTGGGTGATCTGCTGTTGCAGGAGGTTGCCAGACGGCTTGATACAGGGTTGCGAGAGAGCGACATCGTGAGCCGCTTCGGTGGAGACGAATTTGTGGTGATGCTGACCGAAGTTCGCCGACATGAAGATGTGGAGACCTGTGTCCGGCATCTGGTTGAGGCGCTGTCAGCATCCTATGCCGATCTGGAAAGTCATGGGCTGAGTACAAGCCCGAGTATCGGTGTCGCTGTGTCACCCCGCGATGGGGTGGATATCGAGACGTTGGTAAAGCACGCCGATATGGCGATGTATCGTGCCAAACGCTCAGGCCGGGGGCAGTTTGCCTTCTATGATCCTCGGCAGGGTAGTGAACCGGGCAGCAAACCCGACCTGTCGCTGTTGTCGCTGCAGGCACTGCAGCATCAGCTGCGCGTACACTACCAGCCCTGCATCAGCCTGCGTGGTTATGTGACGACCGGGTTTGAAGCGTTGGTGCGCTGGGATTGCCCAGGACATGGGCTGATTGAGCCCGATGGCTTTCTCGATGTTGCAAAGGCTCGGGGGTTGATGCCCGAGCTTGGCTACCGGGTGTTGGAGCAGGTGGTGCACCAGCTGAGCCAATGGCAGGAGCAAGGCCTCGAGTTGCTGCCGGTTTCGGTCAACCTGGGTCTGGCTCAGCTGCAGAATCCCGAACTGGTTGACTGGTTACAGGAGCGGCTCAATCATTACCGAGTGGCTCCTGGCCTGATTCAGATTGAGATCAATGACCAGTTTCTGGATCAGCTTGGCCCGATCGAGATACGTCTGCTGGAAGCACTCTATGGCCTTGGACTGGAGTTGGTGATTGATGACTTTGGTTGCAGTGAAATCGGGCTGGAACATGACCGGCTGGAGGGTGTGCACTTCAGCCGTATCAAGATCGAGCGCAGCTTCATACAAAGTATCCGCAACAGTTATGACGACAACGTGATACTGACTTCCATTGCGGCGGTGGCTCGACGCAAGGGAATGCAGGTGGCAGCCAAAGGAGTCGAGACACCGGACCAGCTGGTTTGCCTGAAGTTATCCGGCTGTGATGAAGTACAGGGTTTCTTTTTCAGCCGTGCTCTCAGTGCAGAAGACGTCAGCCGCTATCTGATCAACCCTCGGTTCAGTGTCCCCTTTGCAGACGCGGATGCGGAGCGGCCCGATCAGGAAGAGGCTTTGCTTCAGCCTCTATCCTGATCAGGCTTCGCTTCCTGCAGCCCCAGCTCTGAGCAGCTGTACAGAGCCTTCAGACTGTTACGCGTAAGCTGGTCCAGCTGTTGCAGGTTCTCTTGTGTCGCGGCTTGTTGCTCCAGTTCTCGGCTAAGTCGAGCGGCCTGCTGCAGACCGAAGTTGCTCAGTGTTCCGGCCAGTTTATGCAGTAATATCGGGCGCATTTTCGAATCGGCTGTATCGAGTTGCTGCAGCAGTTCAAGACACTGCTCTTGCATCTGTTGGCACAGGGCAGCAAAGCGATCGCTGCCCAGCATCTGACGATGTTGCTGCAGCAGGCCAAGATTGAGTAAGGGATCTTCGCTGTCGCGACTGAGTGCAGGTAACTGATCCCTGGTCGGCGTATCCCGAAGCAAGCGGTTAAGTTCATCGAACTGCAGCGGCTTGCTGACAACCGCATCCATACCTGCCTGTTGGTAGAGCCGCATTTCGGCGGGTGTGACCGATGCGGTCAGAGCGATGATGCGTACGGCTGCACGGGAGGGTTCAGGGTGGCTGCGCATCCGGCGCGTGGTTTCGATACCGTCCATATCCGGCAGGTGGATATCCATCAGCACCAGGTCGTAGTCATGATCGTTGTGCATCGACAGGGCGGTGTAGCCATCGTCCGCCACACTGACGCTGTGGCCTTCCGACTCCAGCAGGCCAACCGTGACCTGCTGGTTGATGGGGGTATCTTCCACCAGCAGAATATCCAGTCTCGACTTCTCTTCGACTCGACCCACCGGCTCGATGCTCGGTGGCAGAAGTACGCTGTCGCGGGTGACGGTATATTCCAGCTCAGCCCAGAAACGGCTGCCTTGACCGGCGCGGCTGTCAAAACCGATCTGGCCTGACTGCAACTCGACCAATCGCTTGCAGATCGACAGCCCCAGCCCGGTGCCGCCAAAGCGGCGTGTAATTGAGCTGTCCGCCTGACTGAAATGCATGAAGATGCGAGGGTGAGCCGATTCAGGGATGCCGATGCCGGTGTCCTCCACTTCAAATCGCAAACGGCAGCGCTCCAGCTGTTCATCAAGGACCCGCACCTTAATCAGAACATAGCCTTCCTGGGTGAACTTGAGGGCGTTGGTACAGAGGTTCAGCAGGATCTGGTTGAGGGCACGGGCATCACCGATGACACGCTCCGGCAGGTCCTGTTCCAGACGCAGAATCAGATCGAGCTGCTTTTCCTGCGCCATAGGCAACAGCAGCTGGCGCAGCTGCTCCAGCTGTTCTACCAGGTTAAAAGGCGTCCGTTCCAGCTCCATCTGTCCGGCCTCGATTTTGGTGAAGTCGAGCACATCGTTGAGGATGGTCAGCAGAGACTGTCCCGAGCGGTAGATGGAATCGACCTGTTGCTGTTGCGCCGGGCTCAGACCTGAGCGCATCAGCAACTGAGCCATACCGAGAATGCCATTCATCGGGGTGCGAATTTCATGACTCATGGTGGCGAGGAAATGGCTCTTGGCCTCGCTGGCTGCTTCGGCCTTCTCGCGCGCAATCTCCGCCTGCTCTTTGGCCTTGCGCTCACTGATGTCGGTCAGTGAGCCTTCGTAATATTTCAGCTGCCCCTGTTCATCGGTAATGCGATGGGCCGAGATGGAGATATAAACCTCGGAGCGATCACGCCGGCGCCAGCGCGTCTCGAAGCGCAGCACTCGCTCCTGTCGATTGAGCAGGGCAAGAAATCGACGGCAGTCCTCACGGTCGATGAAGCAGTCACGAATGACATCGGTGACTGAGTTCAGAAACTGGGAGGCACTGTCATATCCCAGCAACCTCACCAGTGCCGGGTTGGCGGAGATGAAGCGGCCACGCCGATCAATTCTGAAAATGCCCTCGCTGGAGTTTTCGAACAGTGAGCGGTACTCCCGCTCGGACTGTTCCAGGCTCTGGTACAGCTTGGCGTTTTCAATCGAGATGGCGGCCTGCGCCGCCAGTATCTGCAGAGTTTTGAGTCGGTCGCGGTTGAAGATGTCACGGCTCTGTGAATGCTCCAGGTACAGAATGGCGGTCAGTTCACCGTGGTACAGAATCGGGATGGCCAGCAGCGATTTGGGCAGGTGGTGGCGGATATAGCTGTCCTGCTGGAACATCTGATGCTCAACCGCGTTGCCCAGCACGACGTCATCCTTGGTGCGTGCAACATAGTTGATGATGCTCAGTGGCAGCAGGCTGCCGCTCTGTTCCAGTGGCAGAACGTTGAACAGCGTTGGTGGCTGATTAAGACAAATTTCCGCTTCCAGGTAGAGGTTCTGCTGCCGGCGCAGAATCAGAATTGCCCGCTGGGCACCGGCATTCTGCAGTGCGAGCCGCATCAGTCGTTCCAGCAACCGTTCCAATACAATTTCATCTGAAATCGCCTGTGAGGCATGAATCACGGAGGTGATGTCGAAAGCCTGATTGTCTAGCGACTGCCCGTTGTCGGAACGGTTGCTGAACGGTTCGGGACGCACCTGACGCAGCGGCCGTTCGGGTTCAAACGCGTAGCGCCTGAGCATCTGCTCCAGCTTGGCACGTCCGCCCCAGTCGGCATATCGCTCCCAGGCATCCTGCAGGTAAGAGCGGGCCACACCAGGCTTGTCCCATTCAAGGTAGAACTGTCCGGCGAGTTCACACGCCAGTGCTTCTTCCAGCAGAAAGCCTTGCTGACGAGCATGTTCAATCGCCTGCTCGTACAGATCCATCGCCTTGCTGTACTGTTTTTGGCTGCGATACAGTTCTGCCTGCAGCAGGTCGACGTGGTGACGCTGGTTTTCCGGCGCGTGACGCGCCAGTTTGCGCAGACGCTTGAGGGTCTTGTTCACTTTCTGCAGCCGTGCCGGCTGCTGCAGGATGCTGGTGCGTGGCAGCAGCGCCAGAATGCTCAGTGAGTTCAGCAATGACAGCCAGGGCGCGGTAAATGTCCCGCTGATGGATGAGCGCAGGGCATCACCGGCTTCGCTGTGGGTATAGGCCAGCTCGTACTCGCCGAACAGGTAGCAGAGCAGTGCCTTGTAGAAATGGTGCAGGCTGATGGCAGTACGGTGGTTTTCCCGTTCCAGCTCGGCCAGGTCGCGTTCTTCCTGATAGAAATGGCCATCGAGCCGCGTCGGGTCACTGTTCTGGCCGCGCAGGTTTTCCATGGTCTGAAGCGTAAACAGGGAGTACTGCAGCGACTGCTGCTGTCCCGACTGTTCAAGCCAGCGAGCATACTGTTCCAGCCGTGGCTGCAGTTCGTCCAGGTTGCGGCACAGCGGGAAGGCGTACTGGATGTAGGCGGCCAGTGCGTAGGCCCCCCATTCCATGTCGCCACAGTCCAGTGCCAGCTGATGCGCTTTGAGCAGCGACTCCATGCAGTGCTGCAACGGTTCGCGGTAGTGGCGAATATAACAATCAAACAGCGACAGGGTGCGGTGATGAGTGGGCGTGGAGGGCAGTTGTGCATCCAGCTCCAGTGCCAGTTGGCCGAGTCGGTAACCCTGCTCAATCGCCTGAAACTGGCCGCACAGCACGCCACCGTAACCGGCAAAGGCCAATGCAGAGGAGGGGCTCAGACCGTGCTTGAGTGTCAGTTCAACCTGACGTGCCATCACCAGTGGGCGCAGCTCGGAGCTTGAGAACTTGATGGCACCGAACATGCTGGCCAGTATCGGCATGGCGGCCAGCAGCTGTGGGGACTCCATGGCCGGCAGTTGAACAACCTTTTCAGGTGGCTGTCGGCGCAGCAGCCACTGGGTGCGTGCCACGGCCCTGAGTAACTGGCCGGTGCCGGGGCGAGAGGGAATCCGCACGCCCAGCTGGTTGAGCAATTCCAGCGCGGTTTCCAGCGCCATATGAAAGCGATTGCTGGCGACCTGTGACTGGATGCGGATCTCGAATACCCGTACCCGGTCCAGCAGTGTTTGTGCATGTGTCTCGACTGCATTGATCAGTTGCTGCATCCGCTCCTGCTGGCCCTTGATGTGGGCAATGCCGGCAGCGGATGTGTGCAGCTCAAGCGTCAGGCTGTAACTTCCCTGCCAGGCGTTTTCCGGCAACAGCTCCAGCCCTGTGCTGAGGTAGTCGAGTGCGGAGTCGAAGGCAGCGGCTTCCCGGGCGCGAAGCCCCGCGCGCAGGTTGAGGTTGGCCAGTCGTATGCGCTGGGCCGGTGTATCCAGAAGACGTCGTGCCTGATTCAGATGGTTGCTGATTTCAAAAATGCGGGCATCGATCTCGTCGGGTCGCAGGCTGTTTTCCAGCTGGCGGCCAATCTGAAGGTGCAGGGCTTCCAGCTCATCATCGTGAATCAGGGAGTAGGCCGCCTGCTGGACACGGTCATGCACGAAGCGATAGCGGGTGCGGCTTGGGTCCATGTTCTGGAACAGCCGGTAGCTGTCATCCTGCGGCACGATGAGGCCTTCGGTGAGCGCAGGCCAGAGTTGGTCGGCGGCCTGACGCGGTTCGAGGCCGCTGACCACCACCAGCGTACGCAGATTGAAGCTGCTGCCGATACAGGCCGCCAGCGGCAAGACCGCCTGAGTATTCGTGGGCAGTCGCTGAATTTTACTGACCATCAACTGGATGACGTTATCGGTCATCTCCTGAGACCTGATCGCCTGCTCATCCCACTGCCAACGCTGTTCACGGAAGCAGATCAGGCCGTCCTGGTGCAGGGAGTGCAGAAACTGGCTCAGAAAGAAGGGATTACCCTGGGTCTTTTCGCTGCACGCTTCGGCCAGTGAGCGACACTGATTCAGGTCGGCCCGCAGTGTATCGGCAATCAGCTGATTGACCTGGTCCGGACTCAGGGGTTCCAGTGCCAGCTCTACCGGCGGCAATATGGAGTTGTGCAACCGCTCAAGGCTGATGCGCAGCGGATGAGTGGCGCCCAGCTCATGGTCGCGAAAGCTGCCGATGAGCAAAAGTCTGGGCGGGTCGATTACGCCTGCCAGCGTCTCTATCAGATGCAGAGAGGCCAGGTCAGCCCAGTGGAGGTCATCCAGAAACAGCACCAGAGGTCGTTCGGGTGAAGCAAAAACGCGCAACATCTGGATGAAGATGCGGGAAAAACGGTTCTGTTCTTCAGCTGCCGACAAGGGCGGTGCGTCCGGCTGACTGCCGATGATCAACTCCAGTTCGGGGATCAGCTTCAGCAAAATCTGGGCATGGCTGCCAACGCTGTCCAGCAACTGTTCACGCCAGCGTGCAATGCGAATTTCGGGCTCGGTCAGCAGCTGGCGGACCAGCCCCTGCAGCGCCTGGAAAATGGCGAAGTAGGGGCGGTTGCGTCGAAACTGGTCGAACTTGCCACTGCTGAAGCTGCCGCCCTGCTGATTGACGTACTGGCGCAGCTCGTGCACCAGGCTGGTTTTACCGACGCCTGCATAGCCCGTGATCAATACCAGCGGGCTTTGTCCATCACGGCAACCATCATACAGACGGTGCAGCTGTTCCAGCACCGCTTCTCGGCCATAGAGCCGCTGTGGAATCTGGAACCTGGCTGAAAGATCCTGCTCGCCCGGTGTGAAATCCAGCTCATGCTCGCCACGCTGGTGTGCCTGCAGGCAGAAGCGCAGGTCATGCACCAGGCCGACGCTGGATTGATAGCGCTGGGCGGCATCCTTGGACAGCAGTTTGAGAATGACCTGCGACAGCATCTGCGGCAGCTGCGGGTTGATCTCATGCGGCGGTGCAGGTTGCTTGGCGATATGATCATGCACCAGTGCCATGCCATCGTCGCTGACAAAGGGCGGGCGCCCGGTCATCAGCTCGTAGAGTGTGGCGCCGAGACTGTAATAGTCGCTGCGGTAGTCGATATTGCGGTTGATACGTCCGCTCTGCTCCGGGGCGATGTAGGCAAGGCCGCCGTCACCGAGTTCCGGTGTGTTCCAGCTGGCCTGCTCGCGACTGAGGCCGGTACTGAGGGAAAAGCCGATCAACTCGACCAGACCGGTGTCGGGGTTGAACAGCAGGTGATCAGGGTTCACCTGTTTATGAATAACGCCTGCCTCATGCAGCCGTCCCAGCAGGGTGCTGATGCGGATCGCTACCGACAGCCACTGGGACCAGTTGAGCTGCTGTTCAGCCAGCAGTTGGCGCAGTGAAGCCGAGCCGGAGTCGGTAAAAAGGGCCGCGGGTCCGGCTTCCAGCTGGATAAGCTCAAGCGGACGCACAATGCCAATAATATCCAGCCGCGAGAGCATCTCGAACTCATGCTGCAACCGGCTCAGGCGTTCGCGGCTGCAGTGGCTGCGGTACAGTTGCTTAATTACCACCGCTTCACCGTCTTTAAGCCGGACGGCGCGGCTGACGGTGCAACCCGGGCTCTGGTGCAGTCGGCGCAGAACCCGGTAGCCTTCAGGGACGCTCATGGGCTGATGTCACCGGCAAACATGTAGCCGGCACCATGGGCCGTCAGGATCAGTTGCGGGTTGGAAGGGTTGTCACCGAGTTTGCGCCTTAAGCGGCCGATCAGTACATCAACCGAGCGGTCGTTGGGGGTCCACTCACGGTCGTGAATTGCATCCATCAACTGATCCCTGGACAGTACTTGCCCGGGGTGGTTGATCAGGGCCTGCAGCAGCTTGAACTCGCCTTCGGGCAGGCGCTCATGTTCACCTTCAGGGCTGGTCAGCTGGCGTTTGTGCGGGTCCAGCACCCAGCCCTCGAACTGGTAGCCCGCCGGGCCCCGTCGATCACTGGCGCTACTGCTGTCGCGGGCGCTGAAAATGCGCCACAGCAGGTTTTTCGCGCGCACCAGCAATTCACGCGGGTTGAACGGCTTGGTCACATAGTCATCAGCGCCCAGCTCGAGCCCGACGATGCGGTCGATCTCATCCCCCTTGCTGGTAACCAGAATTATTCCGACACTGGAGCTGGCCCGTAACTCACGCGTGACTGTGAGTCCATCCTTGCCAGGCAGGCTGATATCCAGCAGCACCAGATCGATCTGCTCCTGCACAACACGTTCGCAGAGGTCATCGGCCTGATCAGATTCTGATACTCGATAGCCTTCATTCTCGAAGTAGCTCACCAGCAGTGACCGTGAGGCAATGTCATCTTCGACAATCAGGATATGTGCGTGGGATGGGGCTATATTCATGGGTGTTGGGCATCTCTGGGCAAACTCGACAGGTGCAATATCAACTGCAGCACAGAAAAGTAAAAGGGCTTTTTACATCCTGTTACATCTGTGCACAACTTAACACAAATCCTCAGAATTTCATTTACATGACGGGGTTAGTTTAGCTACACGCACTGAAGCAGCCTGGCGACATTTGACGTTTTGACTGCTCCGGCGAAAACAGGATCCCATCTCAAGTGAGGGAGTGATGGCATTGAGTAATAATAATTCCAAGCGTGCGGTACTCGGCACCGGTGCTCTGGCCCTGGCGGGACTGGTCAGTATGCCGTTGCAGGCCGCAGACGCAGAGCAGATAATCAGGGACCGTTGCCTGGCTTGTCATACCGAGTCCGGTGATTCAGCGGCACCGACCTTCTCCCGTATCAGTGAGCAGCGCAAAACGCCGGAAGGCTGGCAGATGACGCTGAACCGTATGATCCACCTGCGTGATCTCGAAATCAGCGCAGAGGAAAAACGGGCACTGATCAAATACCTGTCTGACAAGCAGGGGCTGGCCCCGTCCGAAGCCGCCCCCTATCGCTATTTGCTGGAGCAGGATACCAACCTGGTGGAAGCCGGCGCGGATCAGCATCTGGTCGAGACCTGTGCCCGCTGTCACTCCGAGGCGCGCTCGGGACTGCAGCGTCGCAGCAAGGACGAGTGGAAGATACTGGTCGATTTCCATATGGCCCAGTTTCCGGGGATTGAGCTGCACGCAGGCTCGCGTGACCGCCCCTGGTATCAGATTGCAACCACTCAGACCGTCGATACTCTGTTCGAGAAGTATCCGCTGGTCACCGAAGAGTGGAACAACTGGAAGAAAGCGGACAAGGCCGATGTCATGGGTCGCTGGCGTGTGACCGGTTACATTCCCGAGAAGGGCGAGTTTGATGCCTGGATGAGTGCTGCCAAAACCGGCGATGGTCGCTATGACCTGACACTGGAAGGCCACTACGCCGACGGCACTGTGCTTAGCGGCACGGGTAAGGCGACTGTTTATACCGGCTACGAATGGCGTGCCTCGGTCACGATTGATGATGTGAAAATGCGTCAGGTGATGGCACTGGACGCGAATGGTCAGATGGAAGGTCGCATGTTCCTCGCCACCGAACGGGAGATCGGCGGGGCGCTCAATGCCGTGAAGGATCAGGGCATGGGGCAGCTGGTTGCGGTTCAGCCTTCCTATCTGCGCAGCGGAGAAAGCGCCGAGCTGACATTGATCGGTGCCGGTCTCAAGGGTGATATCGATCTGGGCGAAGGTGTCACGGTCGAGAAGATCGTTGCCCGCAGCGATGACCGAATCACGCTGGTAGCCAAGGCAACCGGGGCGGAAGGTCCACGTACCATTAAGGTCGGCAAGGCGATCAATAACGCTGCCCTGAATGTCTACAGCACGCTGGTGCGTGTTGATGTGACGCCTGCCAATGCGGTCACCCGTATCGGTGGTGCCGGCAGTGAGATGGAAAAGGTGCGTGCCACCTATCGTGCCGTGGGCTACAGCGCCGGTGCTGATGGTAAGCCTGGCACCGATGACGATCTGCGCCTGGGCTACATGCCGGCCAGCTGGTCGATCCTGCCGGCCGATGAAGTGGCCGAGCATGACAAGGATCACCTCTACGCGGGTCAGATCAATGCCGCCGGTATCTTTGTACCCGGTGACGCAGGGCCAAACCCTGAGCGCAAGATGTCGGCCAACAACGTGGGTCGCCTGAAAGTGGTGGCAACGGTGAACGATGGCGCCAGCAAGGTTGAGGGTGAAGGCAGCATGCTGGTTGCCGTGCCTGACTTTGTCCGTCGCGTGCTCGACTGAGCCAAAAGCCGGAACAGCCACCGAGATACGATAATAAAGAGGTGATTATGGGTGCCATGACGCTGGTGAAACCGAATCTGCACAGGGTTGATGTTGATGCCCGTCAGATGCTGTTTCACATCCCAAGCAGCAGCATTTTCGAGCTTGACGGACTGAGTCGTGAGCTGCTGGAGCTGTTCGACAGCCATGACCAGGTGACCCCCGAATACCTGGCCCCGCTGTGTGAGCGTTACTCTCAGCAGGAGGTGTCTGAGGCTCTGGAGGAACTGCTGACGCTGGAGGTGATCTCCGAGTCAGGAGCAGTGGCCAGAATCAACCCTGAACCACAGAAGGTCAGCAAGTTCCCGCTGACCACCGTTGTGCTCAACGTCAACACCGGCTGCAACCTGAGCTGTACCTACTGTTACAAGGAAGATCTGACCACCCCGTCCAAGGGGGAAAAGATGGCCCTTGAAACCGCGATTCAATCAGTGGAAATGATGCTGCGAGAGTCGCCGGATCAGCGCAACTACAACGTGGTGTTCTTCGGCGGTGAACCGCTCTCCAACATGCCATTGATCCGTGAGATGGTGACCTACTGCGAGAAGCGTTTTGCCGAGCACGGTGCCACGGTGGATTTCACCATGACCACCAACGCGACCCTCCTAAACGAAGAGCTGGTCGACTGGTTCAACGAGCACCGCTTTGGCCTGACCATCTCAATGGATGGGCCCAAGGCGATGCACGACAAGAACCGCATAACGGTCGGCGGTCAGGGCACCTATGATGTGGTGCGGCGCAAGGTGGACATGCTGCTCAAGCGCTACACCGCGCGCCCGATCGGTTGCCGGGTCACACTGACGCGGGGCATCACCGATGTAGAACGGATCTATGATCACCTCATTGGCGATCTGGGTTTCTTCGAGGTGGGCTTTGGCCCGGTCACCTCGGGCGATATTGCCGAATACAACCTGACCGGTGAAGAGCTGGTCGAAGTGTTCGCCGGCATGAAACGCTTGGGGCTGCGTTACCTCGAAGCGGCGCTGCGCAATGAGAACTTCGGCTACGGCAATATGCACCAGCTGATTACCGACATGTACGAGGGCAACAAGAAGCTGGTGCCCTGTGGTGCCGGGCTCAAGCTGCTGGCGGTGGACAAGGATGGCGGGCTTAACCTCTGCCATCGATTCACCGGCTCGGACCTGCCCACGTTCGGTGATGTCGAGAAAGGGATTGACCGTGCTGCGCTGGGCCAGTTCATCGAGCAGCGTCTGGACCGTACCGACACAGGTTGCTCTACCTGCCGCATCCGTAACCTCTGTTCCGGTGGCTGTTATCACGAAAGCTATGCCAAATATGGAGATCCGACGCATCCTTCCTACCACTACTGTGACCTGATGCGAGACTGGGTCGATTTCGGCGTGGAAGTGTATTCGCGGATCATGCTTGAGAACCCCGGGTTCTTCGAAGCATACGTCTCTCCGAGGAGGAGTGCCTGATATGAAACATTTGAAGTCTCTGAATAAAAAAGCACAGCTGATCAACCAGTCCGTGAGTCCGGACGAGGTCGAAGACGTTGTGGCCATGCAAACGGTGGTGGGCTGTACCGCCACCACTGACCCGGGCTGGGAGCTGGATCCCTTCGGTGGATTGGGTTCACTGTGTCAGCCGATGGAAGCGGATCTGTACGGCTGTGCTGATGCCTGCTGGTGGCCAGCTCAGGTGCCCGACACCATGAACACCTATCCAGACTGGAACAAGGATGTGGCGAAGGCCACACAGGACTGGCGCAAGCTGGACGGTATCTTTGAGGATGGTGAATAAGGGAGCCTGGCAATGAAAATAAGCAAAATGTTCAAATCGACCGCTCTGGCCGGCTCTTTGGGTACGGCAGCCCTGCTCAGTGCAGTGGCACCAGCGGCCGCGGCTGCGCAGGAATACCTGCTGACCGTGACCCGTCCGGGCCATCTGCATGTGATCGACATGAAGACGAACAAAATCGAGCGCAGCTGCGATATTCCGGGTAACTTTGGTTCCGGTTCCATCGCACCTTCGCCGGACGGCAAAATCGCCTACGTGCTCAGCAACGGCATGGAAGATGTGTACGGTTTTGATATTCGAACCTGCGAGATCACCTTCCACGCGGCTCAGTCAACGCCGACCATGAAGGTCAAAACCTTCCAGTCGCTGGCGGTAAGCCCCGATGGCAAGGAAGTCTATACCGTACAGAACCCGTTTGGCATGGAACGCGACCGCCTTACTGTAGAACAGCCCCGCCTGGCGGTGTTCAACGTGGCGGATGGTGTCGGTGCCAAGCCGGTACGCACGTTCCCGGTGGATCGTCGCATCACTAAAATTGCGGCTACGGCCAAGGGTGATGTGATCCTCGGCGGTGCAGATGTGAAGTCGATCGATCCCAAGACCGGCGAAGTCAGCATGGTGACACCGCTGCAGAACTGGGAAAAGGGTCCGTTGTGGCTGCCGCCTGATGCCTTTGCCATGCACTCCCAGGGTGAGCAGAGCAATGAGTACATCATGCCGTACGTGACCGCGAAGTTTGACTCTGAAGAGTGGAACTTCGAGACGGCTGAATGGTGGTGGGGCATGAGCCGTGTTGATCTTGAAACCGGTGAAGCCACTCGCATGGAGATGATTCCGTTCGAGTACATCATCTTCAACTTCATCTCTGATCCGCGTGACCCGAACATCCTGTATGGCGCGTTCAATACGCTGTCCAAACATGATATTCGTACCGGTGAAACGCTGGCGCTGCGCGAGATGGAACACACCTATTACAACCTGAACATCACCGCCGATGGCAAAACCATCTACGTGGGTGGAACGGCGAGTGATATTTCGGTGCATGATTCCGAAACACTGGAGAAGATCGGCTCCATTGAGCTCAGCGGTGATATGACCACCTCTGACCTGCGTGTAGCCACCATCAGAGACTGATATCTGATCAGGCCCTCAATCAGGTATAGTCAACGGGAGGTGCCGGTAACGGTCCTCCCGTTTTTCGTTTATACACAGGATGCAAGGAAACGCTCACCATGCTGAATTGGCTGGTACGCGCCATCCACGCCCCGGACAAAAGCCGTCTGGAGCAGGGGTTTCGCTGGTTGTACAGCTTCGTCAAGCCGCAACGCAAGGCGATTACAGGCCTGTTGCTGTTGTCTTTTGTTGGTTCGGCGCTGGTGCTGCTGCAGCCCTGGCTGACCAAACTGCTGATCGATGACGGCTTGCTGGCCAAGGATTACGGCATGCTGGTCCAATTGGCCATCGCAATGATTCTGGTCGGCATTTTCGGCACCGCACTGTCCGGTTTGAACCGTTACCTGCACACGCGCCTGTCCGGGCGTATCCTGTTTGCCCTGCGGACCGACCTCTATGCTCATTTGCAGCGGCTGTCACCCACCTTTTTTGGTCAGCGCCGCATCGGTGATCTGATGTCCCGTATCGACGGTGATGTGGCCGAAATTCAGCGTTTTGCCGTCGACAGTCTGTTCTCGGCGGTGAGCAGTATCATCGGTTTGATCGGTGCTCTTGCTCTGCTGGTGACACTGTCCTGGAAACTGTCGTTACTGGTACTGATACTGATTCCGCTGGAGATACTTTGGCTGCGCTGGATGCGGCGCAAAGTGGAGGTCAACACGCGCGAGTTGCGCGAGCGCTCGGCGGACCTGTCCAGCTTTCTGGTGGAAACCATGCCGGCGATGAAGTTCATCCAGTCCAGTGGTCAGGAAAACCGTGAGCGCACCCGGCTCGGAGGTCTGAACGATGGATATCTGAGTCAGTTGCTGCGGCTGCAGATTACCGAATTCTTTACTCAGGCGATCCCCAATACGCTGACCTCCATGACCCGTGCCGCGGCCTTTCTGGTGGGCGGCTGGTGGGTGATTCAGGGGCAGTGGCAGCTGGGTTCTCTGATCGCCTTCTCCACTTACCTGGGGATGGCCACTGGGCCGGTGAACAGCCTGCTGGGTTTGTATGTTGCGATTCAACGCATGAGTGTCAGCCTTAACCGTGTGAGTGAGCTGCGCCAGGCTGACGCCGAGATCGAGTCGCCACAAAGCCCGCGCGCGCTGCCACAGCCGCTGCGTGGCGAACTTGAGCTTGAACAGGTCTGCTTTGCCTACACTGGCCGAGATCCGGTGCTGGATAATGTGAGCACCCGTCTGCAGGCGGGCAAAAAGATCGCGCTGGCGGGTGCATCGGGAGCGGGCAAGTCCACTCTGATCGACCTGCTGCAGCGCCACTACGACCCCCTGCAGGGACGGGTGTTGCTCGATGGCGTTGATATCCGCGAGCTCAGCTTGTCGGATCTGCGCCGCACCGTAGCAGTGGTGTCTCAGGAAATTACACTGTTCAGAGGCTCGCTGGCTGACAATCTGCGCTACGCCTGCCCGGAGGCCAGTGATGAACAGGTGCGTGATGCGGCCCGCGAGGCTCAGCTTGATGAGTTGATCGAGCGTCTGCCGCAGGGACTCGATACCCCGCTGGGCGAGCGAGGCCAGCAGCTGTCCGGTGGTCAGAAACAGCGTATCGCCATTGCGCGGGCACTGCTGCAGCAGCCTGCGGTGCTGGTGCTGGATGAAGCCACGTCGGCGGTAGATGAAGCCACAGAGCAGCAGGTAATTGCGGCGGTAGACCGGCTTTTTGCCGATCGCACCCGTATTCTGATCAGTCATCGCCCCTCTACATTGGCAGGGGCCGACCTTCGTTTGTTGCTGCAGAACGGCCACTTGAGTGAGATTGAAGAGGTGGTGGATGTCGGTTGAGCCGATTCGTATCGGGGTTGTGGATTCCGGCAGTGAGCCACATCAGCGCATCCTCGCCAGTGCTGCCTTTGTATTGCAGGACAGCCAGCTGTGGCTGTCAGAGGCACAGCCGGATCAGTTGGGGCATGGCGGCCGTATCATCGATATTATCCAGCAGCTGGCCCCTGAAGCTGAGTTGCTGAGCGCACAGGTGTTTGTGGATCGCTTTACGACCACCGCAGCGCAGGTGGCGGCTGCCATTGACTGGCTGGTGGAGCAGGGGGCGCAGGTGATCAATCTGAGTCTGGGCCTGCGACAGGATCGTGAATCCCTGCGTGACGCCTGTGCACGAGCGCTTAAACAGGGCGTTATTCTGTGTGCCGCCAGCCCGGCCCGGGGTGAGCCTGTCTATCCATCGGCCTATCCCGGGGTGTTTCGCATGACCGGTGATGCCCGCTGTGATCGGGCGCAGATTTCTCATCTGGAAACCGAATTCGCCGATTTCGGCGGTTGCGTGCGCCCACTGGACGACAGTATGGGGCAGTCGGGTGCCAGCATGGGCTGTGCCCACCTGAGTGCACTGGTGGCGCGTGGTCTGCAACGGGATGTACGCAGCCTCAGCGAGGTGCGGGACTGGCTGGCACGTCAGTCCGTCTATCATGGGCCGGAGCAGCGCAGGGGCGTCTATACAGGAGCACGGGATGAATAAGACACAGATTCTGGTTTTGGGCGGAGGCCCTGCCGGTGGAGCGGTTGCGATCGGCCTTGGCAGGCTGGGTTACCCGGTCACTGTGGTGAGCGAGCCACGTCCCTTTGATGCGGTTGAGGGTATCTCCGATCGTGTGGTGCAGGGGCTGCAGGGCGCTGGATTTAATCTGGCACTGGAGCAGATGGCGGAGCCTTCACCGCGGCGAGTGACCTGGAACGGCACTACCAGTGCGGCCAATACCGAGCGTCTGATCCCTCGTCAGGCCTTCGACCTGGCATTGCTGGATGATCTGAAGGCGCAGGGTATTCACGTGATTCAGGGGCGTGTAACCGGTTGTCAGTCAGATACAGTCGGCCATGTTGTCGATGTCACGCTTGCGAGCGGCCAGCACCTGCAGTTGCAGGGCGATTTTCTGGTAGAGGCCCGCGGGCGAGCGGCCCCGGCAGCCGGCGTACCCCGCGTGAAAGGGGCTCAGACCGTATCCTTGCTGCAGTATTGGCAAGGGCCGGCGGATACACCCTGTTCGGCAGTCCAGAGCTTCGCCGATGGCTGGGCCTGGATGGCTCTGCGTGCCGACGGGCGCCGCTACCTGCAGCTGACACTGGATGTGGCCAGTGCCGATCTCCCGCCCAAGCGCGAGCTGGGCGACTGGTGTCAGGCGCGTCTGAGCCAGCTTGAGCAGGCTCGGCCCTTTATGGCCGGCGCCGAACCGGCTGGCGAAGTCTATGCGCGTACCAGTACACCGGTTTTGTGTGAGCACAGTGTCGGTGATAACTGGATTCGAGTGGGCGATGCCGCCATGGCGGTGGACCCGCTCTCGGGCAACGGCATTTTTCAGGCACTGTCATCGGCCTTGCAGGCCCCGGCAGTGATCAATACGCTGATCAATCATCCAGAGCGGGCGGATCTTGCCAAGCAGTTCCATGAGGCCCGGATTGAAGGGCTGTTTTACCGTTTTGCACGCATTGGACGTGACTTTTATGCACTGGAGTCCCAGTGGCCGACCAACCCGTTCTGGCAGGGACGCAGCCAGTGGCCGGATCAGGTCCCGCTGCATCTGGACGTGACGCCCGATCAGGTCACCACCGGCGTACGGCCCGTGGTACAGGATGGGCTGATTCGTGAAGCGCAGGTGGTGATTACCCCCGATCAGCCTTTGGGAATCTGGCATCTCAATGGGCTGGAGTTGGCTCCCTTACTTGAACAGGTCAGAGCACGACCCGATCTGACGCCTGCCGAGTTGCTGTCACGCACGCATGGCGCGGTGATGGGGGAGCGTTTGGCGCTGTGGATGCATCAGCAGGGCTGGGTTGAAGAAAAATAAATCAAGACAAATAGTTGAAGTGGTATTTCGTGTTGTTGCTGTACGTACTAACCATGAAGATAATTTCATTACAGGATGGTTCGAAGGCCCACCACAACCTATGATTTCTAGCCCCGACTCAATTGATTGGCCGCTTCAATGGCTTCAAATATAGCCAGTTTGATCGATTCAGGGTAATCATCTTCGTACAGCACTGAACTGATAATCTGAAGCAGTAAAACCTTGTCGATCACATTATCAGCGACCCAGACGGCGATGTTTTCCATCTCCTTGACGAATCGCTTCACCACATAGTCAAAACCATTGAGCTCAAGGAAGTAGGCCCCTAACACCAGCGATGAACGCTTGTTACCATCGTTAAATGCATGGTGTTTGTTGATGGAAAATACCAAATGAGTCAGCTTGTCTTCCATCTCCGGGTAGTACCAATCATTCTGAATGTGTTCTAAGGGGCTTTCCAGCTGGCCAATATTCTTGATGCCTGCCAATCCACCAGAGTGCTCGATGATCCAGTTGTGAACGCTGATCGCGTGAGCTACATCGAAATAGAAAAATCGGATGCCCGTTCCTGTAGAGTCGTTCATTGATGCGATCCTTTGGCTAGCGATCCTTCAGGCGCTTGAGTACTGCCAGTGTTTCCGGGTCACTGAGCTGTTCTTCTAAAGAGCGGCTCTTTTCGCCCAGAAATCGTTCAAAGTCTGCTTCGGGTACCGATTGTATGTAAGCTTCGAGCTTTTCATGCAAGGCATCGCGGAAGCATAAATCGCGGCTGGCCATCTTGGTCCGTGCGTCCAGAATGAGAGGTTTGAACAGAGGATGTTTTTCAAAGCCGGCAAACAGGCTTTCGGCTTCTTTTTGTGTGAGCTTACGCCCCTGGTTTGTGCTGGCCTGCTCCAGCTCGTGGGCGATACCCGATTCATAACTGGCAATCAGGTTCAGCACCTCGGAATACAAGGTTTCCCGGATGTTGGTTTTGACTGCCAAATTCAAAACCTTTTTATATTCGGCGGCGTTTTCATGGAAAATACTTTGGTAGATCAGGTTGGTAAAGCGAGCATACTTCCAGTGGTTGCCTTCCACATAGTTGTCTAAGGCATCAGTGAACTGGCGGCGGTAGTTTTCTTCTTGCAGCGCAGAAATCAGATAGTTCTCGTCGCGCTGATTGATGAACCGGGTATGCCCGCCAGCCCTTTCGGCCATGACATCCAGCACAATATCCAGCAGACGGGAGCGCAGCAGGCGCGCGGGTTCACTCTCGGTCAGTAACATGCCGATGTTGAGCACAGCACGAAAACTGAATACCCCTAATACGCTTGTTTTGGTACCGTCATCAATGTCGGTACCATGTGCTAATTCTTTGAATTTTCTAAGCTTATTCCCTCTTAGTAGTTGGTAGCCGTTGCTTTTAAGCTCTTCTCCGTGGCTTACCAAGTAGCGCTCAATGGTGCGATCTGAGACATCGTACATGGTCATCACTTGCGCTTTAGTGAAAACCGTATCCCCCTCAAACGTCACGCCTCCCAAGCTTAAATGCTGCTCGGCCTGTTGCAGGGCGTAGCGGTTGTTGAGGATGTTTTGGCGGTCGTGAGACGATTCTGTCAGGTCTTTGGCCATCCTAGGCCTCCTTGGTTGCTGGTGAAGCTGCCGAACCATGTCACCTGGCCGTTCACCAGCATAGGGAGAAGCCAGTTACGTAGGCTGATAAGCTTTTTATTCTCAATGCATCGCTCAAATATCATCATGTTGTAAATCGTTACTACTTCATCATATTTAATGAGAGAATCCGGTGTTGGGCATGCCAGCGCACAATGAGTACATGTCGTTTTTTGTAATGGAACCGAAAGTTGTACCTTAAGAATATCAACGATCAAAATCTGTTTGAAATATTTATTACATAAAACAGTAACGTACCTTCTGTAGCTGCTGTCTCGCTTCAGTATTCAGCATGGCTGGCCTCAGATGGTTTGTGAAAAACAAAATACACGTTGATTATTACCGTGATTTTGATATCTATCAAACCAATCTACTTCTGATGGTTTGTAAATTTTTAATTTCACGCCAGTTAGTGCCGTGAAAATGATGTTTTTCAAACCCAATCTTGCCGAGCAGATGTGTAAGGCACTGCTGCATCAGTTCAAGAAGGGTACACTGGTACAGGCACTAACAGACTGGCATCAGTCGGCGGATATTGATCTGATTTCTCCTTCGTAGCTGGGAACTTCGGCCCGTTTTCGTGCCTGCATACATTGAATCTCTGCAAGGACAAAACATTGATGCGATTTGACCCCCCGCTTGAAGCCGTGACTCTGCTGCGCCGTTACAAGCGTTTTCTGGCGGATGTGCGCCGTGCCGATGGCAGTGAAATGACAGTGCACTGCCCCAATACCGGCTCAATGAAAAACTGCGTGTTGCCGGGAGTCGAGCAGCTTGCACTGATTTCCGACAGCGGCAACCTCAAGCGCAAGTATCGCCACACGCTGGAGGCACTGCAGGTCGCGCACGGTCACTGGGCGGGCGTGAATACCAGCCGCACCAATGCATTGGTGGAAGAGGCGGTGCGTGCAGGTCGGATTCCCGAGTTGTCGCCGCTGACCGGTGTTGAGCGAGAAGTAACCTTCGGTGACAGCCGCTTTGATCTGGCGCTGGGAGAGCGTAAGCAACCGCATACCTTTATTGAGGTGAAAAATGTCACCCTGGGGCCGGGGCCTGATGATCCCGATGATGGCGTTATCGCTTTTCCTGACTCAGTCACCGAGCGTGGCCAGAAACACCTGCAAACTCTGATGCAAGTCGTGGCGCAGGGCCATAGAGCCGTGCTGTTTTTCTGCGTGCAGCACACGGGGGCTATGGCGGCTCGACCGGCGGACGAGATCGATGCTCGCTACGGTGAACTGTTGTGCATGGCGATGGCACAGGGAGTTGAAGTGCTGGCCTGGCGCGTCAGTCTTTCGGCTGAGGCCTTTGTACTGGAACACTCCCTCCCGTTGCAGGTATAAAGTAGAGTCGATCATCGTGATTAAACCTGAATTCTGTTGGAGATAGCCATGTCGGTAGCGGATGACTCAGCTGCTCAGGCGCTGGAAACAGACGCCAGCGTCTACAAGACTCTGCTGGAGTCGACCCGGGCGATCCCTTGGAAAATCGACTGGAAAACCCTGCGCTTTGCCTACATTGGTCCACAGATTGAGCCACTGCTGGGCTGGACTCCGGAAAGTTGGGTCAGCGTTGACGACTGGGCGACACGGATGCACCCGGATGATCGTGAATGGGTGGTCAACTTCTGTGTATCACAGTCACAAAGCGGCGTTGACCATGAGGCGGACTACCGGGCCCTGACGGCCTCTGGCGATTATGTCTGGATTCGTGATGTGGTGCATGTGATGCGCGACGAAGCGGGTGAGGTCGAAGCCCTTGTCGGTTTCATGTTCGATATCAGTGAACGCAAGCGTACGGAACAGGAGTTGCTGCGCCTGCAGAAAGAACTGGAAGAACTCTCACTGCGTGACGGTCTGACCGGCGTGGCCAATCGTCGCCATCTGGATCAGATTCTGGAACAGGAATGGGAACGGGCACAGCGTCACAACCAGCCGCTGTCATTGGCAATTTTCGATATCGATTACTTCAAGCAATACAATGACTGCTATGGTCATCTTCAGGGAGATGAGTGCCTGAAGCAGGTGGCGCAGCTGTTACAGGCAGCCATTCGCAGTGGTGATTTCCTGGCTCGCTTCGGAGGGGAAGAGTTTGTCCTGGTTTTGCCGCAGACTGACCGCGGTGCGGCACAGAGAGTGATACAGCGCTGTTATGAGCAGCTGGCCAAGGCGGGTATTGCGCACAACGACTCACCGATTTCCGAGCAGCTGACCTTCAGTTGTGGTTTGGGCAGTTGCCTGCCAGGTGCGATTGAAACCCTTGAAGCCTTTGTTGAACGAGTTGATCGTTCCCTGTATCAGGCCAAGCATCGCAATCGCAACGCGCTGGTAATCGCTGATACGGATTGAGTCCTAATCCTGTTCCAGCCTTGAAATGATCACTGCCGTTCGCAATCCTTCTTTGCCAAAGCGTGCCATGCGCCAGAAATGCTGCCGTGGTACGGGTACGTTCTGAGTATCCAGCTGTATTTTGTCATCATCTTCGTCAACCTCCGGGTCGTGCAGGTAAACGTAATGACTGTCGATGCCGGTCAGCACCACCCAGTGCGGGCTTTTCTGTCGGCTGAAGCCCCAGCTGCTGATCAACATCATTACAAAGTGGCTGGATGCCAGCGCCTGTTCAATGGCCTCCAGGCTGATCTCCTCTGTATGCTCAACGATACCGGCCGCTTCGGTCTGCTGCTTGAAGTCCTGATGTACCAGCTCAAGGACTTCCTTTTTCAGTTCGGTTCGGACCCCGTGAATGAACAGGGGGCCTTCGCGGTTGATATACAGTTCCGCTCCGAAGCCACGTCGCCAGGCCGCCAGCGCCAGCCCACGCGGGCCGCAGCCGCCGTGACCGGTTGTCATAAAAATGGACGTGGCTTCGCGCCAAATCTGAAGCTCCTGACGCCGGTCCATTACGATGGCCGGGTTGAGAGCCTTCATCGCCATCAACAACGAGGCCGGGCCGCAGGTAAAGGGCAGGGTTTGGCCATACCAGGGCACCACCCCCGGTGAGCGGGTAGTCAGGGCCAGCAGGCGCTTCTGGAGCCGCAGCGCCGGGGCGTGATCCTCGTAATAGTCTTCATACAGTCCAAACTGGCGGTAACCCAATTTTTCATACAGCTGGATGGCGGAATGGTTGTCGGTGCGTACCTCCAGCCTCAGGGCGAGGCAGTCATGTTCCAGTGCTGCCTGCTCCGCCGCTTGCATAAGCTGCCGGGCGATGCCCTGTCCACGCATGTGATCGTCTACAGCCAGCGAATAGATGCGCCCGAGCGAAGTGCCACGGTGAAACAGGACCAGCACATATCCCACAAGGCCAGTCGTTTCAGTGCTGGCGGTAATCAGGGCGCAATGACCGCGCTTGAGCATCCAGCGAAACTGGCGTCGGCTGATACGATCTTCACTGAAAGTCTGGTTTTCAAGCGCAACCAGGGCGGGCAGATCCTGCAGACTGGCCGGGCGTAACTGAACACTGTCGGACATGGCACTCACCACTGAAGGGAATACCTCTAGCCTACTGCCGGAGACGTCTGTAGAGCCAGTGGCAGGCAGAAATATTATTTGTCCCTGATTGCGCAACCTGACAATGCATTCCATAGTGACATTCAGGTTCACGTGCAGGGAATACCATGACCAAACTGAAAATTGTTGTAGATAAAAAAGAGGACTGGCAGGCGTTCTATCCTGCCGAGCAGTTGATGAGTGCCCATGAGTACCTGGCGCAGGGTAGTCGAAAGGACCGCACACCGGTTCAGATCATCAACCTGTGCCGCAACTATCGCTATCTGAGTTACGGCTACTACACATCGCTGCTGGCTGAAGCGCGCGGCCACAAAGTGATTCCATCGATTCAGACCATTAATGACCTGGGGCGCAAGTCTGTCTACGGCCTGAACATGAAGAATCTGAACGAGCTGCTGGGCAAGCTGGTCAGTAAGGATGCGGTGCTGCGTCAGCAACTGGAAGCGGATCGGCAGCTGGAGGTGACCATCTGTTTTGGCCAGACCCTGTTTGCACCCTTGCAGGACCTGGCGCGGCAGATTTTCGAGCATTTTCCTTGCCCCATCCTGCATCTGACCTTCCGCAAGGGGGAAAGTTGGCAGATCGAAACATTGAAAGCGGGCAGCCTGAAACAGCTTAACAGTGCTGAAGAGGATCTGTTCGCCACCGCCATCGATACGTTCAGTCGCAAGCTGTGGCGCAAGCCCACGGCGCGTCGCAAATACCGGTATGATCTGGCGATTCTGGTGGATCGTGAAGAGGTGCTGCCACCTTCCGACCCCATGGCAATCAAACGTTTCATCCGTGCCGGGCGTCAGTTGGGCATCGATGTCAGCCTGATCGGCAAGAAAGATTTCAGCCATTTGGCTGAATATGATGGCCTTTTCATCCGTGAAACCACCTCAATCAGTAACCACACCTATCGCTTTGCCAAAAAGGCCGAGCATGAAGGGCTGGTGGTGTTTGATGACCCCACCTCGATTCTGCGCTGCTGCAACAAGGTGTATCTGTCAGACCTGCTGGCCACCAATGGCGTTGCGATGCCGGAGACCCATTTCCTGTTCAAGGACAGTAAAAAGGAGCTGCAGGAACTGGCCGAGTCTCTGACCTATCCGCGGGTGCTGAAGATCCCTGATGGAGCTTTTTCAAAGGGAGTGGTCAAGGTCAGTTCGCCGGAGGAATTGCGGCGTCAGGCCGATGAGTATTTCAAGCAGTCGGCCATTGTGCTGGTGCAGGAGTATATGTACACCGAATACGACTGGCGCATCGGCATTCTCAACAACAGGCCGCTCTATGCCTGCAAATATTTGATGACCCGTGGCCATTGGCAGATCTACAACCACAGCAGTGGCCAGGCCGAATCGGGTGGCTTCGAGACCCTGCCGGTGCATGAGGCCCCGGCGAAGGTGGTTAGGGCTGCGCTCAAGGCAACCAAATTGATAGGTGATGGCCTGTACGGGGTGGACCTGAAACAGTCCGGTGATAAGTTGGTGGTGATTGAAGTCAACGATAATCCCAGTATCGATTCCGGGGTAGAGGACCTCTATCTCAAGGACAGCCTCTATCGCATGGTCATGGAAGAATTTCTGCGCAGAATGGAACGGCGCCGACTTGGAATCGGACACTGATATAGGCAGCAGGTGTGCTATGAAACGAGTCCAGGCGCTGAAAGCCCTTTCCAACGACCACCATCAGGGTCTGGTAATGGCCAAACGAGCCATGCAGGCAGCTGAGGAATACAAGCCGGCAAAAATGGTATGGGCTGAAATGACCATGCATTTCAGTGATGTGTTGGAACCGCATTTTCAAATAGAGGAAGAGACGCTGGCTGAAGCTCTCAGAGCGGTTGGCGAAACAGAATTGGTGGATCGCCTGGAGCGGGAGCACGCGCAGCTGCGGGCTTTCTTTCGGCCGGGACAAACGCGTGGCTATGAAGAGCTGAAAGCCTTTGGCGAATTGCTGAAGGCCCATATTCGCTTCGAGGAGCGTGAGCTGTTTGAAGTCGCGCAGGAAAAACTCAGCCAGGATCAGTTGCAAAAAGTGGAGGCTGCCTGCCACTGATTACATCAGTTGATCCTGCCGGGTACAAAATGGTGTGAATGTGGCCGAATAAGGAGTTCTGCATGTCAGGTATTCGCCAATTGCCCGGTACCCTTAGCTCTATGGCTTGGGGGCTGGTGTTTTTGCCCGTATTGGTTTGGTCGGCCTGGCAACCAGCCGACCGTGTTACCTGGCTGTTGGAAGCTGTTCCGGCCATGATTGGAGCGGCTGTACTGCTGTCGACACGCCGATTGTTTCCATTGACGCCGTTACTGTATGTACTGATCCTGATTCATTGCATCATTCTGATGGTCGGTGCTCACTACACCTATGCCAGAGTGCCGCTTTTTGATCTGCTTAAAGACTGGTTCGAATGGCAACGGAACAATTATGACAAGCTTGGCCATCTGGTGCAGGGCCTGGTGCCGGCAATGATTGCACGTGAGCTGTTGATCCGGCTGAAGGTGATCCCGTCAGCTGCATGGCGCAACTTCTTTATTGTCTGCTTTTGTCTGGCGTTCAGCGCCTTTTACGAACTGATCGAGTGGTGGGTCGCACTGATCTCAGGGGAGGGTGCCGAGGACTTCCTTGGTACTCAAGGCTATATTTGGGATACCCAGTCAGATATGGCTTGGGCGCTTGGAGGCGCGGTTTTGGCACTGGCTGTGCTGAGTCGGCTGCATGACAGACAATTGGGGGAGCTGGTGTCAAAATGATGGGGAGTCATGACACTTTTGCTGGTGCTGCTGAACTCTGCAGGTAGAATGACCTGCATCGCTGTTATGCGCCAAACGCCAAGGGTTCATGTATGCCGATTCTTCGCCGGTTTTGTTGTTATCTGATCGTGTTGGCCATGAACGTCATGCTTCTGTCATCGGTGCATGCCGATACGTTGGATGAAGTCATGCGTCATGGTGATATTCGCTGTGGTGTTTTTCCGGATGACCCCGGTCGCAGTGCCATCGACACGGACGGAACCTGGAAAGGTTTTTATGTTGATTTTTGCCGCGCCACGGCGGCTGCGCTGTTCGGTGATCCCGAGCGGGTGCAGTATGTGGAGGTTGATGCTACGACACGGTTCACCACTCTGCAGCAACGTCAGACGGATGTGGTGATGTACAGCACGACCTGGACGCTGGGCCGAGAAAACCGCTATCAGGTTCTGTTCCCTGCGGTATATCTCTTTGACAGCCAAGGCGTCATGGTCCGTGCCAACAGTGGCATTTCAATGCTGTCAGACCTGCAGGGCAAAACGGTCTGCGTGACTGAAAACACATCAACTCACAAGAACCTTGTTAATGCACTCGAACAGCAAGGTATTGACGCGCAAGTTCAGTTTTCCAATGGCGACAGCTTCTTTCGAGGTCATTGCGACGCGTACAGCGCCGACCGAATGAACCTGGCAACCAATCGCGCCAATCGTGCGGATAACCCGGCACACTATATTATCTTGCCTGAGACACTGTCTCGTGAACCTATAGGCCCAATGGTGCGGAACGATGAAGCCCGCTGGGCGCGGGTTATCCGCTCCGTGGTCAACGCCACTATTCTGGCCGATCAAAAGGGCATAACCCAAAGCAACCTTGATGGGATCTTGAACAGCACGGAGGATCAAGAGATTCTTAATCTGCTGGGGCAGCAAGGTGATCTGGCAAGCCAGTTGGGGTTGCCAAATGACTAGGCGCGCAAGGTGATAGCCAGTGTTGGTAACTACAGTGAAATCTACCAGCGTCACTATGGTCCTGAAACAGCTATCGGCGTAGAGCAGGGATTAAACAGGCCCTGGTCGCGTGGCGGTCTGTTGTTTGCTCCCCTGTTTCTGTGAGCTCCAGCGCCATTATGCGACAACCGCACACAAGCATAGGTACTCGACTGACGCTGATCATCGCTACAATTTTCGGATTGTATCTGATGGCTGTATCAGCTGTTGGCTATGTGATGTTCCAGCAATACCAGGGGTTCAGTAACCTGGCAGATCGTGAGTTTGGCCGTGCCATGGCAGCAGCTGAACTTACCCGAGATGCAGAAATCATTGCTGCTGAAGTGTTTGAAATGATGGTGGGTAACCGTCGCTCCATCAGTGCGGGCAGTCAGCGGACAGAGAATCTGGCAGGCCTTTACCGCTCTGCACGTGACCGACTGCGACAGTTGTCGTCGTCAGCCGATGCCGATAGGGCAGCAAACAGAGAGCTTGATCGTTGGCAGGAGCCGTTTTTCCTGAGCCTGGGGCAGCTGGATCAGCGCCTTGAACTGGAAAAACAACTAGAAACTGAGCATCTTCAGTTAATCGACACACTATTCATGTTACAGCAACGGTTGCTGCTGAGTGACTTCGGTGCGCAGTCTCCCGACCATCAGCGTTTCATCAGTCATGCGCTGACTGCACTGGTTACCGCTTCGTCAGCATTGAGTGCTGAGCGTCCGGGGCATGTAGCACAGCTGGAACAGGCCTGTGAGCAATCGTTACAGAAATTGGCATTGTTGCCACTTGAAGATGAAAAACTGCTCGAGCTGCGCCGTCAGCTTACCGAAGTATTGCCTGAAGCGTTCAGAAGCCGAGGACCGTTATTGAAAGCGTCGCGGGCAAGTTTGGCAACGGCGCGGGAAACCCGGGTACTGGCCCAAAAACTGACAGGGGCAAGTTTCAGCTATCATCTGCAGTTGAAAGCGTCGGCTCAACAGGCCATTACAGACCATCAGAAGCTGATTCGCAGTTCGTTGTTTGGATTGTTGCTGGCATCATTGATTCTGGTCGCCATTACGTTCGGTGCCATTTTGTATATCCGGCGCCATATCGTACTCCGGATTAATCGTCTCAATACTGCAATGCAGGCACATCTGCAGGGTAAGCAGATGCCTGTTCCTGAATCCGGCAGTGATGAAATAAGCACGATGGGGGCCAGTTTTGCGGTTTTCGTCGATGCTCGTCGCCAGGCAGAGCAGCAGCTGGAGCAGGCGAACATGCATTTGCAAAAGATGAATGCTGAGCTGGAGCGTTTGAGTACAACCGATGCCCTGACCGGCATACCCAACCGTCGCTCATTCGATCAACAGCTTGAGCATGAGTGGCGACGGGCATTACGCGACGGCACAAGGCTTGCCATCGTGATGGCCGATGTCGATGTCTTCAAGCGATTTAACGATACTTATGGGCACCAGGCGGGTGATGATTGCTTGCGCCAGGTGGCACAAGTGATGTCAGATCAGCTGAAGCGCAGCGGTGACATGATTGCGCGTTACGGGGGCGAAGAGTTTATCGTTCTTTTGCCGGGGCTGGATCTTTCCCACGCGAAACAGCTCGCTGAGCAGTTAAGGGATGCTGTGGCAGGGTTGAGGATTCCACACGCTCACGGGCCGACAGGGCATGTCAGCATCAGTCTTGGCGTGGCCTCAAACAGGCCACACCTCAACATGCGCGTTGAAACCCTTATACACCACGCAGACAGTGCGCTCTATACGGCGAAAAGGCTGGGACGCAACCGGGTCTGTACAACGCCCGAAGATCCACTTGAACAAGACACGGGCATATGAACGTTTGAGTATGCTCTTACCGCACTGACTTTAGATCGGTTTTGATGACACACATTGGATAATCAACGGTTCGACAACAATGCCTCGGTACTGACCACTTCAGCGTAGGCAAACGCCAGCGCGGCCATGAAGGCTGCGTGTACATGTTTGGCAGGAACATGTACCCCGTTGAACTCGGCATCCAGAGTGGCGCAGGCATCATGTACCACTGTATTGCTGTAGCCCAAATCGGAAGCGGCGCGGGTGATGGCATCGATACACATGTGGCTCATGGCACCGGTAATCACAAGCTCAGTAATGTTTTCACGCTGCAGCAACTGATTGATCTGGCAACACTTTCCCGG
>NPIF01000449.1_pt1 | contig 31463 bp, 28 predicted proteins | sample 8637461 | NCBI WGS metagenome assembly NPIF01 (sample SAMN07420641, study PRJNA396082) | bioreactor metagenome | isolation source: sample BR12 brine-fed electro-methanogenic bioreactor BR | place: Japan: Kochi | collected 2016-12-09
CTATCAGGCTCATTTCTGCTCTTTATCTTTCCTACCACCTTCGCCACACCTGCTACCACGTTCTATCAGCCTCACTTCCCCGGATGATCCTCCGGGCATCGCTTCCGCCGACACTTTTCGGGCCTCACTTCCCGACGGAGTCTGCCTTACCTCCTCACACACTCTCTCTGAACGTTTTTCAGCCAATAACTAACTCGACCAGTTCCTTCCCGTCGAAAACTCGGATCAAATGATTGTTAGTATCGGCTATGTACAACAGCCCGTCATTGTATTTGACATCGTTCGGTTCGAAAAGACCGAGAGTAGAGCACTTTTCTCCATCCAGTGTGCAGGTTCCCTCTCCTAGATTCTTGATTATCGTTTCGACACGCCTGATTCCCAGATCGATCTTTCTTATCGCGTGATTGTAAGTATCGGCAACATAAAGAAATCTATCATTGCCGTGAATGCCCAGCGGGTGCTGGAACAAAGCCCTTTGAAGAATCCCGTCGATATGGCCGAATGAAAAGAGTCCGCTCCCAGCAACGGTGTGCACCTTTTCCGCTTCGAGATCCACATACCTTATCCCCGAAACTTCCGAGTCGGCAACATAAAGACTCCTGCCGTCAAGGTAGATTCCGCTGGGCTGCGCGAAATTAGCATCTTTCAGCGAACCGTCTGCAATATTCTCGACCCCACTCCCTGCGAATGAACGAATTGTGTTCTCCTTAAAATCTAGTCTCCAGATCTGGTGCATTCCGGCCATAGCAATATAGAGGTACCTTCCGTCTGACTGGAGATCCCATGGGGAGTTAAGCCGCGCCTTTGATGCTTCACCGTTGTACTGCCAGCTGAATCCCTGAAGGCCGTCTCCCGAGATCGTCCTTAGATTTCTTTCTTTTAGATCGGCTCTTCTGATTGCATGGTTCTCTGTATCGGCTATGTAGAGTAGACCCTCTGAATAGACTATGCCCTGGGGCTTGTCAAGACGCGCTTCTTCGAAAGTTCCATCTCCAAAGCCGCTACTCTGGCCTCCGATCTGATCGGTAACCTTTGCTTCGAAAGGAGAGGTAAGCTCCGTTACAAGTATCCGATCGTTGTTAGAATCGCTAACAAACATCGTTTTTGAATCCGCAAAAGCAATCTTCCCCGGAAATGAAAGAGTCGAATCTCTCTTAGACGCCTTTGGCGTGAGCGGGACCCTCTCGTTGCTCAAAATCCCTCTCCTCTTCCCATCCTCGAGAGCTTTGGAAATCTCATTTGAGAGGTAATCTCGCTTGCCCTCGCCCGAGGTTTTTGACAATATCTTTCCGTCAGGTCCTATCAGGACGTAGGATGGCCACGCGCGAACTACATACCTGTCCCAAAGGTAATAATCGTTGTCGATAAGAACTGGATGCTCTATTTCATACCGCTCGACAGCGGCTCTAATATTCCTCTCTTCACGTTCATTCTCGAACTTGGCCGAATGTACTCCGATTACTACAAGAGGGCTATCCTTATATCGTTCTTCAAGCCACTTCAGATCGGGGATTGCGTGAATGCAGTTTATGCAGCAGTACGTCCAGAAATCTAGCAAAACAACATGACCTTTGATATCTTCCAGTGTCAGGGGTCTCTCAACATTGATCCAGCTTCCAGAAGATGGAAACTCTACAGCTCTTCCGTACAAATCAATCACCTCTTTGCTTTTTTGACTTGAAAACCTACGATGTAGATCAACTATATGTTTCAAAAGAACGTATAAGAAGACATCATGCATAACCTGAAAAGAATGAGCCTTGAGCAGTGCCCAGAAGGCTGGTTTTCGATACATACTTTCTCATGTTTGGCTAATCGGTTCACAGCATAGATTTGCCAGTTTGCTCAACGTTATTAGAATAAATGTAATAGTCTTGAGATTGAAATGTGTTAGCTAAACATATTTTCTTTGAGTTCATCATCTAAGAGGAGTCGCCATTGGCGATTACTACAACTCAAAGGAGGTTCAAGATGAAAATGGTTTTGGCAACGCTCTTATGTGTTCTATTTCTAGTGGGAACTGGCTTTTCAGTAATCACGATGGAAGTGGGAAAGATTCTTGCTTCCAATTCGGGAATCGTTGCGGCCGGTAATCCTTACGCATCTGCGGCAGGTGTTGAGATTCTTGAGAATGGCGTGGCGGAAATGCAATCGATGCTGCAATAGCAGTGAGTCTTGCGCTCGGAGTTGTGGAACCATACGCTTCAGGGCGTCCCCGATCCAGATGTATACGTCCATTATCAATCGGGACAGGAACTTCCGGGCTATGAGTCGAGAAATCTCAATAGAAACTTCCCCGGTCGACCGGACGGAACCCCCACCGAAAAGCTGGCCTTCGCGATAATTGAACTGATAAGAACCGAGAAAGTCGATTTCAACCTCGACATGCATGAGAGCGATACTCCAGACAACTACAGCATTGTTGACGGAAATAAGGTTCAGGGAGGCAGACTGGCGTACATGCTTGTCTGTCACCAGCGTGGGCTTGAAATTGGCGCATACGCCACGATGGAGATAGAATTCAACTACGGGGTCTCGCTGAACCTCGAAGAATCCGACATACGATTCAAAGGCCTCAGCCATAGGGAGATCGGAGACGCCACGGAAAGTATTTCATTTCTCGTTGAATCGCCCAATCCCGGTTTCGATTACACGTGGCGTGAAAACGCCGATGTGCTCTTCGATGAGAAGTACCCTCTCAAACACCGGGTCGGTCTGCATCTCGCAGCGGTCGAAGCACTGATCAACGGTTACAACATGTTCATGGACACGGAACTCACCTACAAAGATGTTCCGACGTACTCAGACTTGATGGAAAACGGTTTCGAAGCTTATTTGAACTAGAGAATCATCATATCTTGTTGAAACAAAAAGCCCCGGTGATGCCGGGGCCTTTCCTCTCTCATGAGAATCTTTTTCACCAGGTCTGAATACCGGTCAAAGCAAACATCTGGAGCTTTGTCTGAGAACAAGTCCAGAAGACATCTTCTCCGTAATACTTCTCTAAGTTCAAGTCTATCCATTTGCACTGCTCTGTGAGATGAAGATCTATCTCTCCTTAGAAAATGCAAGTCTTCTCAGAATGGAGTCTCTATCTCATTGATGTGCCCATAACTTCAAGGATATTTGATTCCGGAGAAGCAAATGGAAGGTCCTCGTTTCCGTACAGCCTCTCGTCGTAGTAGTTGCGACTTCTGAAACCGACAGTTCTTCCGGCGGGGCCTGTTTCAGAAGTTTCTCCGGCGGGGCCTGCTTCAATAGAAACCATGGTACCAAACAGATGCCGAAAGCCCATATCGACATTGTAACGATCATAGCCATCTACAAGAATCTGTCCTGTATTGCTGTGCCCACTGTTCTTCCCGAATGCGAAGAGGTTAGTGAACAGCTTTATGTTCTTAATCGCGTCTCTTCCACTCGAAGTGCTCTGGTAAGGCATTACAATATTCCCATTAGTAGCCACAAGATTGAGCATGTCGTTCAATGAGGCGTTCTCCGCTGAAAGGTTTGGGTCGTAGTTCGGGTCAAAAGCAAGTCCAGACTCATCTACATAGCTTCTGAAAGTTGAATCATTTAGCATGTCGTTATATAAGATATCTCCGTAGATCCTGATATCTCCTTCTTTTGACCTTATTGTGTATCTCCCGTCAATTACAGTTGCTTCTCTACCCAGTGTTGTCCCTACTCCTCCAGGTATTCCAGCACCACCCGTTTCTATATCTTCCTCAACCACGTAGTATCCTTTGTTCGAGAAAGAGGTCGCCTCGGTAGTGAAGGAAGGATAGTCTTCTTCGTTCTCTGAGTTGACTTTCATTATGACAGTAGTATCGAAGTTCATTTCAGAAAAACCGTCGGACGGAGTTATCAAATACATGTCGACATCAGCATCTGCAATCTTTTGTCCGTTACCACCCCCGCCTATTACGTCCCATTCGGACCAGTCAGAGTAATACCATTCGGACCATGATAAGACAGTCGTTGGACCATTAACCCCTCCTGGCATTTCCCACGACTTAGCCTTATCTTTATGCCATGAACGGCAGAACCCCAAAACACAAAACCTCCTCCATTTCCATCCGGTGAAGTTAAGAGAAAAAGCGACTGTTGACGTTTCATATTCCATGGGGTATCTGGTCGCAACTCGAGTTCGTTCTCTTATCTGTTGGCTGCCACCTGATGATCTTACTTCCCTATCCCACTTGAATCTGATAACTGAATAGGGGACTGAACTTTCAAAACCGCCAGTGCCTACAAGACTGTTCACAGATGTTCCCAAAAGAACATCCGACGCAAGATCCACGTTATTAGCCTTGTCCAGTATTCTGACGGCTCCAGTAATTTCAGTTTGAGTTATCGTTCTTATCTCCTCAATAATCGGGGATTCATTCACCGAGAGCGTTATGTTATCACTATTGATTAGCTGTCTCAATTCATCATCGGTGAAATCGTTACTTGTTAAATCGTCATTGTTGAGAATCTCGTTTGCAGACAACTTTCGTTCATTATCATTGATTATCCATTGTCTGAAAAGATCTAGAAAATCATCGTCATTGACAAGAAGGTTTCTTAGCCATTGTGTATTTCCATCCCTGATCAACTCAGTCGTCTCTGTTTCGCTAACTTGAGAACCAGAGCTTCTCTCTGTGTCTTTCAAGTATAGACCTAGAGAATTCTGAGGAAGAGTTCCTCCCGTTTCAATGGCATTCAACATGTCTTCCAGCGAGGTCGTATTTGAGTAGTGGCTTTGATAGTATTCTTCCATCTCATCGAATCTAGTTTCTAGGTCCTTTATAGTTTCTTGACTAACCTTGACACTCCCTGCTCTCAGAAACCAGGGTAAAAAACGGCTGTTGAAATCCCCCGAAGAAGCGTTGTCTACAAAGTCGATAACTGAACCTTTCACTCTCATTTCTTTTTTATCTTCTTCATAAGAATCTGCAACAATTACCTCATTGAACCCTTCGAGAAATACCCATGTTTCGCCATTCTCCACGTGTACTGCATAGTACTTGTTTTTGAATCTTTCGTCATCGTAATCACCGTCGCCATCCGTATCAACGCGTACTGTCTTTTTTCCTTCCCAATTCCCATTAAGTGCAATGTTTGCATTTTCGTACCAAACCTCACCATTGAAGATAGGTCCATCTCCAGAAATATCGTCAGGATCAGGCGGAATCGCTGCCTTCATTCGGAAACCGCCGTTTCCAGCTCCGCCCTGACCTACGGACCCAAAGAAAGTCGGCCCGTATATCACCGATCCTGGATACCAAAAGGCAGTTGAGTTGCTTTCCAGTTCAAATCTCGACCAGTTGCTGAAGAAACGCGGGCTCGCAAGTCCCCAGAAGTAAGCGCTCATATTCCCCTTAGCGGTCTTCACAATCGCGAGAAGTGTATTTGGGGATGACTTGTAAGGGATTAGAACCATATCCTCGAAGGTCCCTTCGGTCACTTCATCAAAAACCTTGGTCAAATCAATTCCCGGCCTGTAGAACTGCTCGTTAGAAAACTTTGAAAACAATTCCTTCCAAGCGTGGTATTCGAGGGTATCACTAGCGAAAAGACCGAGAAAATCATCGTACATTGTGGGGGTGGAAGTAAGTGACATGTAAAAATTATCGGTTGATAAATTGAGATAGCTTTCTTCCGCGAATTTTCTCTTCAGATATCCGAAATTCGCAAAGAATACATTCCCACCGTTCACCTGCAGCTGCGCCTTGCTAATCCGTTGAAACAACTCTGAGGTAGTTGAAGAAGTTCTGTTTAGAAGCGCAACAGAGATTACTGTAACTGACATCATTATTATCAAGGTCAATGGCAAAACAAGCCCTTTCCTCATGCGGCTCACTCCCAATCATTTCTGCATTACTGCAGTAAATGTTGCTTCGCGGCTCCTGTCCTGTACATTCATTATTGTGATTGCTGCTTCAAGCTTTTCTAGGAGACCAGAAGAGACACCTTCTGCAGCTAACCTGTCAAAGAAAGATCCGTCTTCAGATACTTCCACTCCGTAATCGTTAGCTCCGCCCGATCTCCAAAGATTCGTGATTTCGTATCTTATTTCCGTGTAATCCTTCATTCTCGCATTTGACTTGCTAAGAGTCGAGTGTATTGTGAGAAATATCTGAAATACGGTCACGATTATTATCGCAACAACAGCCATTGTGATAATCATTTCGACCATAGAAAGTCCCTTCTTCATTGTCATCCTCACTTCACATTTATCAATCTCACAGAAGACCTGTGAGTTCTAGTCCCATCGGGCGAAGAAAGCATTATGCTATATGAAACCGATCCTCCGCTGACAGCCTCAAATTCCAAATCTACATGGTCAAATGAGCTCGAAGAGAAAATTATGTTCTCACTGTTGTCAAGAGACTCAATTACATCTGCAGTACTATCAGCGGGAAAGTCTCCTTGACCGCTTTGTTTTTCCCAGATGAAAAGCCGACCTTCATCAATATATAATTGCTTTGTCACCTTATCCCTGACGAAAGGCAAAGAAACCATATATCTCAATCCTCTTGCCGGACCCTCTTCACTTTCCCTTACAAGAGTTATCTTTTCAACATTCGGGCCCGCCTTTGAAAGCTCAGCCTGAATTATGCTGTCAACTTTGAAAAGTTCTGAATACCTCTCTACCTCTCCAAGAGCAATATTCGATCTTCTGGTAAGATCTGTGAACATCAGGAGTACTGATGAAAGTACAATGGTGAAAACTATCATTACTACTGTCAGTTCGACAAGAGTCATTCCGATTCTTCTTTTCACTACTACTACCCCGTTAACTCGAGGAATCCTAAGATTATTTCCAGAAGGACTCTCAATATCTCTTGGTTTCTGGATTTCTAAATTCATTCAAATACTGCTCCTTCAAACATAAGTCTTCAGTTCTGAACTGCAAAAAGATGCCAATTCTCCGGTCTCGACGAAAAACATCTATCCGGTGAGCTTTCAAGGACTCACTATTCTTATGTGGAGCTGCAACAAGTTATCACTCGATCGCATGCCACGCTGTTGGCTTTGCAGGATCGCCTGGCTCTCATTGTCAATCGCTCGTTTCCCCAGAAACGGATTTCCTCAAATCAGTCGAATTGAGGAAATTCACTTCAGTCTGCTTCACGATATTAGGCAGTATTGATGGGCAACCTCATTAAAGGGTCGATTCTGAAGATAAAAAACAACCGTGATGAAGTGGAAGCAACTCCTATCAGTTAGTTTTCAATCTATATGATCACTGTGAAGTAATACTTTAGACTGAATATCAATAAATGAAGATTCAATTCTGAATTTCTCCACAAGTCGCTCCAAGGGGCCTGCGAAAGCGATTTTGAGATAATCTAACTGTAATCTCCCCTCCTTATGAAGAAATCTAAATTGTCGAAAAAGGAAAATCATCTGAATGATGTAATTCTCATTTGTCGAACCATTATGACTTTCCGAAAGCGGCATGAAGGTGTTCAATGTCCTATTGTTCTTGTTCCGCAAAAGAGCTCCCTGCGGAACACTGGTGTAATTTCAAATTGGAATCACTGAATTTTCTTTTCGGCAGGCACTGTTTTGCATCCTCTCTCGTTGAAGATGATGAAGATAAATGATCATTCTTTTAATACGATTTGAAGGGTGATGATGAATTTTGAGGGAAAAGGAAAGAGAAATCGTAAAAAGACAAATTCTAGAGTTGATTTCGGACTCTGCAAAACCTTATCTCTACAAAAGAGTCGATATGATCCTCGAGAGCAACCTTCTTAAGGACGAGGAAATAGCCGAACTGATTCAGGAAGGAAGAGCTTACACAATGGCAATTGCGCTCATAAACGACTGGTTGCTCACACTCCCTTATCCCCTGAAAGGGAAGACGTACAAAAAGCTAAAGAAAGTTCTTGACAGTTTAAGGTAGTAGATAAGGACTGAATTGATCGGAGCGGTTCTACATTGAAATGAGATCTCTAATACCACGACTGATGAGAGCAACTCTTAGGTATTTCACTCAGGATACAGCAATAGTAAACCGGTATACTGTTCTTTTTCTGTGACTTGCACGGCAATGACATCACAGTTGATTCGGTTTTCTCATAAAGAGCAGCCATCCCCGGCTGCTCTTCAAAACATATGAATTGCATTCGTTCTACAAAGTTCTGGTAAGTATCGTAATGAATAGATAGTTTTACACTCCTCAAGAATCAGAGCTGCGTGTTCGGGAAATTCGGAAGTCACCAATAATATTCCGATTTCCCAGCTACGATTGTATATCTGCAGTTCTCCTACTGCCCACCTTGTTTTGATATACTCTATTTAAGCAGAGAGTCGTCTCTCCAGTTTTTTTCTGGTTTTGGTACTACTACTACTTATTCGTTCTCTGCAACTGTAAGCTAAGTTTCAGTCAGGAGGTCGATGTGGATAATTCAGAGAGATTTATGCAGGCCTTCAGATCGATAGAGGGATATCTGAGGAAGATAAACGAAGATTACCGCGTCGACGGCTTCGCGAGATCCCTGAGAGATGCATCAAAGAGTGACAAAACTCTGCGAAACTATCTCTACATACTACTCGAGTACGCCGAGCTTCGAAACGCAATAGTCCACACCCTAACAAGCGATGGCAAACCCATCGCAGAACCGCATAAGGAAGTCGTCGAAAACATTGAACACGTTGCCGAGATGTTGAACGCTCCACCCAGGGTGTCTAAGATATCCAAATCGGAAAAAGTCGTGACAATCGACCTCAACGATACGGTAGACAAAGCCCTGAAGATCATAGGAAAGAAGTCATTCTCACAGATTCCCGTCTATGAGGGAAGGCAGTTCAGAGGAATTCTCACTACTAATGCGATCGCCAGGTGGATGGCCTTTGTTGGCGATGAAGAGAGGGCGTACATAAAAGAAATGCCGATTCGAGACGTGATGGACTATGCGGAAGAAGATGAGGCAGTCGAATTTGTTAGCAGAAAAGCGACCCTCTTCGAAATCGCAGCTTCATTCAGTGAGTTCAGTGCCCTGGGCAAGAGGCTTGAGGCGATACTTGTAACTGAAAACGGCAGAAGAAGCGAGACTCCCCTGCAGATAATTACCATCTGGGATTTACCGGCCATATCCGCTGCTCTCCAAGAGTAACAGTCAGCAAGCTTCACTTGGCGACGTCTTTACCGTAATCTGGAAACTTCTTGTTGATTTCCCCTTTCCTTCCGACACTTATCACGATGGTCTCTCTCCTGCGGGGAGCGGGAGAGTCCACTCGTAATTGCTTCCAACAGTCGTACTGGGACCACTCACAACAGAAAAAGTAAGGGGTCTCAGTCGGGATCGGCACAGTATGTCGAAAGCGAGAAACTCACAGGATCACCAAGCCTCATAATAAGATTCGGGATCGTTTCCCAGACAGGAATCTTGTTGAAGAAGGGACATCCCGTCAGCACAATAATCAAAGGCAGAAGTAAGAGCGGCGATATTTGCGTTTCATTTCCCCACCTCCATGAAAGACATGCGGGAATCATCGTGCAAAAAACGGCACACTTCTTACATCACTTATTGATTCTGGGTTAAGCAAGAGTGATTATAATGCACTGTAAAGTGTGTGGGTCGAAAAGCACACCGATACAGGCAGCAAAATCAATTCTGCGACATTTCGATGCATCTCCAGACCCAAGCATTTTCCACTGCAGAGAACATTACTCTTCGAATGTAATGCTAATCTAAGATCCCTTTGATGTCTCCTGCATCCAGTACCGAACTTGCATTTGATAGCGGAGTCTCAACAAGCAACAAGCTGACCATGCTCTCGAGATAAGCAATGTCCTTCCAGCATCCGAACATTGTCTTAATGGACATCTGTCCTATTCATTTAACTTGCACTGGTAATATACTGTTATCCGGGAGGGTTATTCATGAAAGAAATAAGAGACAGGAAGCGAATATCGGAATACTTGTCGAGATTCAAACTGGCCGGGTTTTTCGAGGAGGATGTCAGTCAACTTTTCGCCTTGCACAGGTTCGAAAGAGGCGAAGACATTTTCACCGTAGACGAGCGACCTGAGTATCTGTACTTTCTTGTGAAAGGCAAGGTTAAAATCTCAATTCTCTTGAGAAATGGCAACAGGGTATTGCTTAGGTTCTGCGTTCCCCTTTCTTTGCTCGGAGACCTGGAAATAGCCAATGACTTCGCCGTCAAGACTTCGGTTTCAGCAGTCTCGGAATCTGAACTCCTGGCTCTGAGGATTTCTCAGGTAAGAGAGAATCTGATGAGTAATCCTGCCATCCTGAGATTGATCATTCGTGAACTGTCTTTCAAGCTTTATCACAATGCCGTCGTGAAGACGTTGACTTCCTCCGCACCGCTAAAGACGAGAATTGCATCTTATCTCCTGCTGATGACCTCAGATGAAAGGAATGAAAGAATGCTGGATGAACTGGAAACTGAAAGTCAAGCTGAGATCGCCGAGCTTCTGGGGGCCAGCTACCGCCACGTAAACAGGGTTTTAAACGAACTGGACAGAGAAGGAATATTGAGAGTCAGTAGATCACAGATAAGGATAATCGATTTCGACAAACTCAAGAATCTGGCTTCGGATCTGTACGGGTGAATGAAAAATGATTAAGGGTATTATCTTTTCCGTGACTGCAGGCATAGTAATCGCCATGCAGAGCGTTTTCAGCGCGAGACTTAGCGAAAAGGTCGGCTTTTTTGGCTCGAATTTCTTCATACACGGTACCGGTTTTCTCCTTGCTTCATTTCTTTTACTGCTTTTCGGAAGAGGCGAACTGAGTATCGAATCGCTAAAGGGACTGAATCCAATCTATGCAACTTCAGGGTTCATTGGTGTTCTTATCATCTTCAGCATTGCGCAAGGCGTATCTGCACTTGGCGCCAGCAGAGGAATTGTGATAATTGTTGTAACGCAGATAGTCTTCGCATTAATAATCAACGTTTCTGGGTTATTCGGTGAAACACCTCTTCATCTGACTCCAGCGAAAATCACAGGTCTTCTTCTCATGCTTTTCGGCGTCCTGATCTATCAGCTTGCGAAGTGAGTGCGAAGGGCTCTCGTATTCCGATTCGGAGGACGGTGGACTGTTGACGGTTTACCTGAGAAGGCCTCCTGGCGAAGGCAGCATTGCGTCCGCCGAGGCCTTCCCAATAACCAAGAACAAGGCTCTTACCTCTGAAACGACGAACAATCACCTGGTATCTATTCCCTAAGGTTAACTGAATGTAAAAAACGGAGTCTGTCACGAAAGAAGGGATTAAGAACGACCTTTTCTTCCATACTGCCAGCCATTGTTAGTCTTCGTCCAAACCGTCAGTTTCCCAGACCCCGTTTGATGAAGTCTTCCATTTCCTGTATATGTTCAGGCGTTTTGCAGCCCTTCTTCCAGTCATCCAAGACCCTTTCGAAAAACTCATCTGGAGCATCTTCGGCCCAGTCTTTGAACTGAGATGTTGATTCTTTGCCGAACCGGTTTATTCCTTTAAGGATACCCATGCAGTAATTCTTCGCCTCGTTGTCTAGAGAAAGGTCGAGATATTTGTTCAGTTCACTTGTGAATGGTTCTAAAGCCTCTTCAAACATTTCCCACGCTCTCTCTGACGGTTCCACGTACCCATACCTCATGCTGCCTGATTGTTCCCAAAGATCCTCAACTTCAATTCCTTCCAACGCATAGTACACTTGAGAAGCAACGTTCTCAACATCTATATCACGCAGGTATTCCAATGCAATTTCTTCAATACGTTTTGCAATGCTCCGATCTTCTTTGGCCAAGGCTTTCAGTATAAGAAGAGCATCATGCCCGCTAATATTATCAAGAACTTTCTCTTTATTCGTTTCTGCTCGATATTGCTTCTTGCTCCTATCCACAGTGGTTCCACCTCAACACCCGTGTCGTTATTCTCAGAGGATGCAGCTTAACTTGATTATACCTCTCTGACAGTTAATTCTGATGATTGTGATCTCCAATGGGATTATCATGAGTGCGGAGCGTTCAACTCAGAAAAGGTCGAATGAAATAGATTTGCTAATGTCTGATCGGACAGTTTTGAAAAGGAAATCAACGGACTATAGTGAGGCCAGAATTGAGGAAGAAGGATTCGAAGTTCATGGTGAGGGAAGCGCTCACAGACACATTCACTTTTTCCACCCCTTCGGGACTCCATTTTTAACAACCCGTTTTTCTTCATCAGGCTACAGGAAATCTCTATTGAAAAAGTATCAGAACTCTCTACGACAGTAAGGTCAAGCTATAGCTTTAGATTGTGCACCCACAATTGCCTCCGAGTTAGTCAGTTGAAGTTCTGATAACAGCCAATACTGCAAACAAAATGAAAGTCACTATGTTGCCACTATTGGTATCCTACAAGTTTATTTAATAAGGCTTATAGACGGTTTTCGTGAATTGATCTTCACTAGAAAGCCAAGGCTTTTCCGTGGCCGCATAATCTGATATCTTGATCCAGAAGTTGACTTTCCGCAAGTAATGGAGCTCCCCGTCACAAGAAAGATTCTGCTTCAGGCGTTCTTCAGCCTCTTTCTGGTCTTCAGATGAAACAACAGCAGAACGACTACACTCATTACATAAGGCAGCATTAAAGCAAACTGAGGCGCGATCTTCTCGCTTTGCAGCTTGATAGAAAGAGCATCGAAAACACCAAAGAGCAGAGAGATGATGAGTATCCTCTTCGGTCTTCCCCCCGAAATCAGTATCGCTGCAAGTGCTACAAAACCTCTCCCACCCGTCATCTCGCGGGAGAACATCCTTACGTTGTACAGCGAAAGTTGTGCCCCCGCAAGTCCACAGAGAACTCCACACAAAACGCTGGAACACAGTTGAACAAACCCCACCTTCACACCTGCTGTTGTAAGGGCCTGGGGCATCTCTCCACAAACCCTAAGCCTGAGCCCAAAGGAGGTCTTGTAGACTATGAATGCAAGGACAAAAGCGATCAGAATTGAAAGATAGGTGAGTATACTGAAATTCAGAATGTAGTTATCCAGAAAGTAATTTCCAGTTATGAGTTTGAGTTCAGCAATTGGTGCTATATCTGGAGAGTTGAATGCATTTTCTCCCTGAAACATGATTCTCATTAGAAATAAAGTGAGTGAACTCACCAATATGTTTATTGCAAAGCCGATTGCGAAGTTGTTCGCTTTCAAGAAACTTACAAAAACTGAGTACAGCAAGGATATTAAAATGGAAGCCATCATCCCGGCAATTATGCCGTAAAGAGCATTCCCTGTAAGATATGAAAACACTACCGAGAAGAAGGCGCTAATCAGCATGAGCCCTTCCATAGCCACGTTGATTATACCTGCATGATAAGTGAGCGCCCCTCCTAACGATGCAAGCAGAATCGGAGTAGCCATTCGGATTGATGTTCGAAATAGTGTAGTAATCAATTCCATGTCCATTCTAACTATCCCTCCGTCCAACAATGAAGGTCTTGAATGCAGCTACAAATAGAACCATAACCGCTTGCAGAACACCGCTGATCTCAGCCGGAACCGACGAGAACAGCTGTAGATTCACACTTCCGGTTTGAAGTACAGAGAAGAGAAAGGCAATCCCAATAATGATCAGTGGATCATTGAATGCAAGTAGACAAATCAGGAGACCAGTGAATCCGTATCCTGGTGAAAAGCTTTGCATAACCCTTTGTGTCATTCCCAGGACCAGAAGACCACCGGCTAGACCTGCCAAAGCACCTCCAATGAGCATCGACAGAAGCTTTATCTTTTTTACCTTAACTCCACTCAACTCTGCAAAATCCGAGTTGCTTCCAGTGATTTCAAATTCATATCCCATGATGAACTTCTTCCTGAATACGAATAGAACCAAAACTATCCCTATAGCAATTAAGAACGTCGCGGAAAACTGTGACCCTTCGAACAAATATGGAATGACGTAACTCGACTTTATATAGGGAGTCTGGGCAAGAGGTGATCGTGGGTCTCTAAATGGTTTGTTGATGAAATAGGCTATCAACTGAGCGGCGATGTAGTTCCCCATCAGAGTAGTAACTACCTCATCCATTCTCAACTTGATCTTGAATATCGCAGGCCACGCAGCCCAGGCCATACCAAATGCAGCAGATACCAAAAGGGCCACGACAATGTTCACGATACCCGCTCCGAAATCTATAGAAAAACCGACTAGAGCAGCCCCGAATGCTCCCAACAATAACTGACCCTCTCCACCGATGTTCCACATTCCGGTCCATGCAGGAACGGCAACGGCGGCTGCGGCTAAAATCAATGGAACCATTTTGTTTAAAGTAGACAAAAGCTGATAGTGGTTGCCTAGTGAACCTTCAATAATAAAGCTGAATCCTTTGAAAGGTGACTCTCCGCCAAACCATATAATCAATGCCCAAACCGATAATATACAAACTACCAGAAGAAGCGAGAGAAAGAGCTTTCTTAGACTAAGAGTACGTGCAGCTTGCATTCTGCGACCCCCTTATCCCCGTCATGTAATAACTGATCTCCGTCGTATCGTAATGAGGGTATGCCAGCTCCACAACTGCTCTACCGCGGTACAACACAATAATTCTATTCGCAAGATCCATTATCTCCTCGAGATCACCGCTGATCAAGATAATACCGGAACCACTCTTTGAAAGTCTCCTGAACGAATCGTGGATGAGCTTTCTCGCTGCCACATCGACTCCTGCTGTGGGCTGCGAAGCAATAAGAACGGCAGGATCATATGCGATTTCGCGTCCGACGAGAAGTTTCTGCATGTTGCCCCCCGACAAAGCCCTCACAGGAGTTCGAATATTCTTGCCTGTTCTAACGTCGTAATCGGCAATGATTGACTCGGTGAACGCGTTTGCCTTCGAGCTGTTTATCGCCAGTTTCCCAAATCTTCCAGATTTATGGTGGCCCGCAATGCTGTTCTCGACTATACTTCTGTCAGGTGCGAGCCCCTTCTTCATTCGGTCGTCGGTGATATAGGCAAGTCCTACTTTTCTTCTTTCGAGCGTATTTAGTGATTCGATCGAAGATCCCTTTAGTAAGATTTCTCCCGAGGACAACATCAGATTTCCTGCGAGCACCTCAAAGAGCTCCTCCTGACCATTGCCTCCAACTCCTGCGAAGCCTAGGACCTCCCCTTCGTGGAGGTCAAAGCTCAAATTCTTTAGTATTCCCGATATGTCGGAAATCTGCTTCACGGACAAAACGATTTCATCTCTCACGAAGTCTTCTGGTCGTTCAGAGAGATCACTGGCTGTTCCGATCATCATGTTTGCCACACTCTCTCTGTTAACGTCCTTCTTGTCAAAAGTACCTACGACCTTTCCCCTTCTCAAAATCGTTATGCGGTCAGCAATAGCGAAGACCTCTCCCAGTCTATGAGAGATGAAAACCACCGTCTTACCCATGTCTCTAATTCCAGTCACAAATTCAAGGAAGTCCTCCACCTCGTTGGGGGCTAGCACTGCGGTTGGTTCATCAAGAATAACGAAATCCGTATCTCTATAGAGAACCTTAAGAATCTCAACCTGCTGCTTCTTACTTATCGGTAAGTCCTGTATCCTGTCATCCGGCGAGATGGACATCCTCAGCCTCTCAATCAACGAAGAAACCGAACTGTTCATCTCGGCGTTGTTGATCTTTCCAATTCTGTTCTGAAAGCGTTTCTCCATACCAAGCACTACATTCTCGGCAACCGTTATGCTCTGCACGAGTTTGAAGTGCTGGTGTACCATTCCTATGCCAAGGCCTATCGCTTCCGAGGGATGTTTTGGTGAGAACTGCTTATCCTTAAACGTTATTTCTCCCGAAGTCGGTTTGAACATTCCAAATAGAATGTTCATCAGAGTCGACTTTCCAGCGCCATTCTCTCCCACGATCGCGTGAATCTCGCCTCTCTTTACATCGAAACTCACTTCTTTGAGTGCTTCCAGGCCATTTGGGTATGTCTTCGAGACATTATTGCAGACAAGAATTGGTAACACCTCCCGAGATATTGAAGACGGAGCCCCCGGAGGGGCTCCAAGAAACATCAGTTGAGATATGAGTCTACTACGATTTCTCCGTTCGCGATCTTCTCCTGAATCTCTCTGATTTCTATGTAGACCGACGCTGGTACTGTATCCATCATGAATTCGTTATACGCGAGTCCCACTCCGCCATTTGCAATACCATAGACATGGAGGGAACCCTTTTCAAGCTTATTCTCAATCTGCATTCTAACGATATCCAGAACTGCGACGTCAACTTTTTTCATCATACTAGACACTATGAAACCTGGCTGAAGATAGCCCTGATCCGTATCAACGCCAATTGCAAAGAAGCCATAGTCCTTAGCTGCCTCGAGAATTCCGAGACCCGTGGGGCCCGCGGCCTGGAAAATCACATCGGCTCCTTCTTTAGATACTGAATAGGCCGTCTCTTTTCCAAGGGCTGGATCGTAATGATCTCCAGCATATCTCGCAATGACCTTGACTTCTGGATCGACATATCTGACACCATGTTCGTATCCGGCCTGATAGTCCCTGATTACGGGCATGTCGAAACCGCCGACAAATCCAACTATCTTCTCGGAATTGATCTTGCACAGTTCAGTTTTGTCAGTCAATAGCGCAGCAAGGCATCCAGCGAGGAAAGCTCCTTCATTCTGCTTGAAAGGAACTGAAACGACGTTTGGAAGATCCGAAGCGCCGTCGATATAGACAAAGGTCTTCGAAGGGAACATTGCGCTTACCTCCGCGAGCTCCTTGTCAAAGAAGTAGCCAGGATCTACAAAGATTAGATCGTAGTTCATAGCTGCCGCTCTCAAAGAATCAAAATACTTCGAAGGGTCTACATGGCACTCGAATACTTTGTATTCAATATCGAACTGCTTTTCTGCTTCTTGAATGCCAATGTAAGCCATGTCCGTAAATCCACGGTCTCCGATTGCGTCTCCTGCAACAATGGCCACCTTCAATGCGCCGAAACCCGTTGCCACGATCCCCAGTAGAAATAGAACGAGAATCATTCGTTTCATGATACTTTCACCCCCGTTTTGATAGATTTATAGTGCTTGCTTTCTAACATCTCTTCCCTATAGGGATAAGAAGTAGCCGCACCGATTCTTTCGGTGCTGATCCCTGCATATACATTTCCGTAAATACCAATCTCCTTCTCTTCAAGCTTGTTGACATAACCCCAGATAACGGCTGCGTTGAAGGCATCTCCGGCTCCTGTGCAATCAACAGCCGTTACTCTTGGAGCGGGAAAGTCAAAACAGCTTTCCTTCGAAAAGAGAGAACAACCATTTGCCCCTTTCTTTATCCAGATGTCAGAAATACCAGCTGAAAGCAAGTCCGAACAAAACCTGAACTTCTCAGACTTTGAAAATAGGGCTGTCAACTCATCTTGAGCTGGAAGAAAGACATCCACGAAAGGTATTACTTTTTCAATTCTCGAAATCGAAATCAGATCGGTCTTTCTCATATTCGGATCAAAGAAGATCTTCGCGCCGAAAGACTTGGTTTCCTCAACAACTCTAAGAAATGTCTCGAAAGTCTCTTCACCTTCTACAACAGACACACCCGTAAGATACAACATACCTGAATCCAGAGAGGTTCCCGAAAGATCTTCGTAAGTTATATGTACATCGGCCGCACCTCTTCTGAATGAGAAGAAGGTCCGCTCGTTGTTTGTAGAGAGAGAAAACACTACACCGGTTGAATACGACTCCGAGATTTTAGGAGAGAATTCAATTCCAAGTGTCGAAAGTTCGGCCTTTATGAAATCGCCAAAAATGTCCTCTCCTATCATAGTGAAAAAATCAGCATCGATCCCAAGCTTTCTCAATCCAACATAAGTGTTCAGTCCTGAGCCACCGGGTCGCAAAGTCGGTTTCTCGCTGTAGGCACAGCTGCCCGGTGTGGGAAACCCATCAAACTTCCCGATTATATCTACGTTTACATCGCCCAGAACAAGAACGGATCTGCTCATCGCTTTCTTATCTCCTTGATGACCTTCATGAACTCCTTGACTCTCTCGGAATCCACTGACTTGTAAGAATCACCATCGACTTTAAAAGTGGAACCAACAAAAGCTCCAGAGGCAACTTCGAAAATCTTTCCCGCATTGGCCTTGTTCATTCCCGAACCAACCATAATCGGGTATTCGGGAAGCACTCCGCGGACCTTCTTAAGATCTTCGAGAGGAGTCTCAAAGCCTGTATGCTTTCCGCTAATAATGACTGCGTCGGCAAGAAAGTATGCGGCGTCATACGCCGACTCCTCGATCGGTCTCATCGCAAGAGGGGCCGAATGCTTTATATGAACGTCTGCGAAGATCTTGATCGAAGGATCGAGGAACTTCCGGTATCTCAGTATCTCGTGCGGTCTCCTGATAGCAAGGCCCGAAACATCGACCGAGGCTTCAGTGAAAACCGTCGCCCTAATAAACTTCGCCCCGGATGAATGCGCTACCGCAATCGATGCTATTGGGTCGGCGAGAAGGCATATTCCCATCGGCGTATCTGGAAATGCCTTGTGCACCTCGTGCGCCACGATAGAGAGTGAAGCGACTGTTTCTGCCGGAGCGACATCCGGAAAATAAGAGGGATCGTTGTAGTTCTCGACCTGAAAACCGTCAACTCCTCCTTCAACAAGCTTGCCGGCCTCCTCGACCGCCTGAGCAATGACGGCGCTAAGACCTTTCCCGTTGTAAACAGGAGAGCCGGGCAGTGGCTTCAGGTGAATCATTCCGATTATTGGCTTTGAAGTGCCGAAGACCTCGTTGAACTCGGTTATCGTCGTCATTTCTCGAGCTCCTTTCTGCACTTCTCCATACTCTTCGAGAACTGTCTAACTCTTTCGGGATCTATTGGGCTTTCAGTCTTGCCGTCTTTCTTGAGGCTGGTTCCGACGATGACCGCATCTCCCAGTTTCGGAAAGTACTCGGAAAGACTCTCGGGAGTGACTCCGCTACCTACGATCAAGGGCAGATCGGGAAGATAGTCTCTGACTGCTTTAACGTCTTCCGGCTTCGTCTTTCCTCCGGTCTTCTTACCCGTTACTATTACTGCATCGGCAAGCCCGCGCTCATATGCGTCTTCGGCAGATTCTTCAATCGGTCTTCTCGAAAGCGAATACCCATGCTTGATATGAACGTCGGCAAAGATCTTCACATCTCGCGCCTCGATCATCTTTCTGAACCTGAGTGCATCTGCCGCGATACTCTCCATCATTCCCGCGTCCACGATGTATGTTTCTGTGTAGTACGGCACCCTGATAAACTTCCCCCCGACGGCCTTTGCGATCGCAAGAGCTGAAATCGCGTCGGATTGAAGAACACAGAGTCCTATCGGTACTGAGACACTCTTGACGATCTCGGAAGCAACGTAAGTCATGGATGCGACGGTCTCAGGACCTACTCTCTTCTTGAACATCATGTCCCGGAAATTCTCCACTATTAGTCCGTCCACGCCATTCTCACTCATAGCTCTTGCTTCCTCAATGGCAGCTCTGGTGATCTCTTTCATCGACATACCTTCGTATCTTGGTGCCCCCGGCAGCGGCTGCAAATGAATAACACCGATTATCGGAAGCCTCTTGCCAAACATCTCTTCAAACATCTTCATCATCTCACTTCCTGTCTATAGAGTTCTTGGGATATAACGTACCTGTCCGGCCTGAAAAGGCCCTCCATGTATTCAATTGGAACGTTGTTTGAGATAAAGGTAAGCCTCACAATTTTGAGGAGCGGTGCATTCTCCTTCACCCTCAGGAAACCGGCAATTCTCTTGTCGGCGGCTTCGGCGCTAACAGTTTCAGAAGCCTTTTCTATTCTCAAACCCAGGGATTCGATCTGCCCGTAAATCGAAGTTGAGTTGAAGTCGATCTCTTCGATTGGAAGAGCTCTCGAAACTGGAAAAAAAGACGTGGTCAGCGCCATTTCAAGGTCGTCTACGAGCCTAAGTCTCTCTACCTTGATAACGTCGTGACCACAGTCAATTGAAAGGAGATTGCAAATCGTGTCGCTAATCTGAATCCTTTCGACACTCAAGAGTTTTGCAGAGGGTTTATGTCCCGTAGCAATGATATCTTCTGAAAAGCTGTTGAGAACATTCAGCGCCGTAGCCAGTCTTTCGCTGCTCACGTAAGTGCCTTTGCCGACCATTCTCACGAGAACTCCATCATTTACCAGCTGATCTATCGCATGTCTCACAGTCATGCGGCTTACCTTGAACAGATCAACCAACTCTCGTTCGGATGGAATCCTATCTCCGGGGACGAGAAATCCGTTTTCGATCTGCTTAATCATGTAGTTTCTGATCTCAAGATAGATAGGTATCATACCGACACCTCGCATTCGCGTATAGATATCTATATGTCTATACCACCTGTATTCTACACTTCTCGTATGAACCGAAGCTTTTACTGGAATTAAGTTTTCATGGGATATATAGACAAACCGCCTCTATGCATTTTTATGACTAGACTTCAGACGTATCCCACCCCCATAAAGCAGACTCATTTCTTGTTGACAGCTGGAAATGCAGGAAGAATCAGAATTCCTTCCTGCCGTTAGGGTGTGTGAGTGGAACAGTTGCATGTTGCAAGAAATGAAAGTTGTCTGTCGACGGTTCTCCGTTCTCCGAGTTCGAACACCAGGAGAGCTATTGATACCAAAACGAAAAGGTCCTTGATTGGCTCTTTGCTAGGTAATCTCGTATCTGACCATGATGCGAGACACGGGAGGGATCTCTATCCCTCAGCGTGCAGCGAATAGCGTGTTCTTGCTAGCGGATCTTAGTAGCCTCCAGCGAACACCGAATTGCGGGTACTCAGAGGCACTGTCACTCTCATTACTTGGAACTTGGAACAGACAACATGGAACTGTTCTTCACAGCGATCAGCGGGGTTCCCGATTCTAAGCGCAAAGCGGTTCTTATGCTTGCAACTTGGAACTCACAACTTACAACTGATTTTTCAGCGTACAGCGGTTCTTAGGATAGAGATGCTGAAACAAGTTCATGACGAATTTAGGCGTTTTTGGAATAAGCATTCGTTGTCATACCACTGAGCCTGCCCTGATTAGCCTGCCCCAAAATGCTCCTGTTTGGGGCCTCTGTTCAGGGCCATCCCGAACTTGTTTCGGGATCTGGGTTTGATCTTATCCAAGGACGGGTTCTTGCTATAAGGATTTCGACCCTAACGAACCAATACATGAAAACCATTTTCACAAGCGAGGATTTCATTTGGATCCTTCGAAAAACATTCTCCGCATAAAACGGCAAAAACAAATTCATCTTTGTCACTCTATTGCGAGAGAAGAGCACTTACACGAACTTCACTAAAGATAATTCAGATAATGCATACGGAAAGCTACACGGTTTACCTTGAAATAGCGTTAATTATTTGTGAATGTAGAAAGCACTACGCATAGTTCGATGATAATTCCAGATTTCTGAGAAATATCGGCCTGAAGCCGCTTTAATATGTAAATGTTTTCAGGAATATTATGTTTACGGAGCCCGTAAGGGTTAGAAAAGGAGGTTGGGTATATGAAAAAGAGGTTCATTCTACTACTTCTGGCCATCATACTCGTTAGTAGCCTCGCTATTGGTCAAGTTTACGATCGAAAGGAAACTCTGTACGCCGGCGGAGGCCTGTGGAGTCCGCCGAACAACTGGAATCCATTCACCCCATGGGCGATCATGACCGGAACCAACGGTCTCATCTATGAATACTTGTTTATGTTCGATCCTCTGAGCAACGAGATGATCCCCTGGCTTGCAGTGGATGGAGGATGGATAGACGGAAAGACCTACGAGCTGAAGCTTCGAGACGGAGTATACTGGACGGATGGAGAAGAGTTCAATGCCGAAGACGTGAAGTTCACATTCGACATCGCCAGGAAGTATCCCGGAGTCCATTACAGCTCCATGTGGAACTGGATGAAAGAAGTGGAGATTGTAGATAGACTGACTGTGCGCGTCCACTTCACCGAACCGCTGTATCAGCAATGGTCCTTCCAGCTCTATCAGTTGCCTATGGTTCCCGAGCACATATGGAAAAACAAGACAGAAGCCGAAATCCTGACCGGAGCGAATGAGGGGCCTATTGGAACGGGTTGCTACACAGCCGAAGGTTACGGGCAGGACAGAATGATCTACCTGAGAAACGAGAACTGGTGGGCTATCGAGCAGCTTGGAATCAAGCCGACGCCCAAGAGAATAGTCTACCTCACCGTTTCGGGAAACAACGTAGCTCTCGGTATGATCTTCAAGGGGGAACTGGATATCAGTAACTTCTTCCTTCCCGGAATCCCCGCCGTCAAATCCGCTTACGGAATCCACACATATTTCGATGGCGCACCTTACATGCTTTCCGACAATACGGCAGTTCTCTTTCTAAACAACAGCAGAAAGCCGATGGATGATGTTAACTTCAGGAAGGCCGTTGCCTGGGCAATAAACGCCGACGACATAGTCACAAGGGTTTTCGAAAACCAGGTAATCAAGTCTAACCCGCTTGGTTTTCTTCCTATCGACGCCTGGATGAAGTATTACGATGAAAAGGTTGTCGAGCAGTATGGATTCAAGTACGATCCGTCTGTCTCCAAGAGGCTCCTTGCCGATGCGGGTTATAAGGATATCAACGGGGACGGGTTTGTCGAGGCGCCGGACGGTTCCAAGATAGAACTCTCTATCATTGTTCCTTTCGGCTGGACCGACTGGATGGAGTCGATAAAGATAATAGCCAACAACCTGAACGCCGTGGGCATTAATGCAAAGGCAGAGTTCCCCGACTATTCGAGGTATCAGGACGAGCTTTACGGCGGCAACTTTGATATGGCGATAAACAACTTCAACAGCAACCTGTCTAACACAGTATGGAGTTACTACTACTGGCTATTCTGGGATATCAGAGAGCAGCAGACTCAGGGCAACTACGGAAAATACAACAATCCCAAGGCCTTTGAGTTGATGGAAGCCTTCGACAGAACGCCCGTCGACGACTACGAGACTGGGCAGAAGATCATGTCGGAACTGGAAGAGCTTTTCTTGAAAGAGATTCCCTACGTTCCCCTCTGGTTCAACGGAATGTGGTTCCAGGCAAGTACCAATGTTTGGACCAACTGGCCGAGCGAACATGGCCCTCACTACTATCCATGTACCTGGAACGGAAAATGGCAGCTCGGTGGTATATTCATGCTGACAGCCCTGGAGGCTAAGTAGCAGAGTATAATCTTCGCCCCCATGGATTTCCGGCCCGTGGGGGCTTTTGGCAGACCGAAATTAAACGGTTTGGCTCATGCGAGATTCAACCTGTCATGTTCGGGCTCCCAGTGTTGTTTTTCGCTGAGTGACAAACAAGAGAGTTCTGGCAAGACGTCCGAATTCCGAAAGACAATAGCGATAATGGTACAGACTGGAGAGATCGAGATGCCGGACTGCCTATGAGTATAAGGTTGCACCCAGGTCTTCATACGCGCAGTCTCTAAACATTATTGAACCAACTTTCAGCAATTTATGAAGAAAGAAAAACCTGTCTAATCGCCTCTCTCTGTCAAGCGAGAGCCTGAAGAGCCTCGAAATCTAAATGGGTGATCGGAAGGGATAGAGTATCGCACTTTCAACTGAAGATAACTTTTGGTTGGGCAAGAAGATGAAGCTCTCCATCACGTGGGTAGGGTAAAGGAAGGAGACTCAGACTGTGGGAGCCTATTTCAGAAGAAAGATAATAATCTACCTGCTGACATTTGTATTTGCGGTTACGATAGACTGGATGATACCGCGATTCATGCCCGGCAATCCAATTACAAATCTACTGTCTAGGTTTTCCACCAGATCGGATACAACCGAGGTAATCGCCGGCTACCTTAACGAGATCTACGGGCTGGACAAGTCACCTCTTCACCAGTATTTCGCTTTTTGGGCGGGCCTTTTCAGAGGCGATCTCGGAGTCAGCATATATGTTACAGGGGCTCCCGTTACAAGGGTAATAGCCAGGGCCCTGCCCTTTGATCTTGCCCTTTTGATTCCCGCAATAATGTTGAGTTATATAGCCGGGAACAAGTTCGGCGCCTTCGCCGCCAGGAAGAAGAAACTTGACGGCATCGTCTTGCCTATATGGTACGTGCTTACGGCCACGCCCTACATGTGGCTCGGTATACTTCTGGCCTGGTTCTTTGGGGTCGCGCTAGACGTTCTCCCCATAGCGGGTGCCTACAGTTTTTCAATGGTTCCCAACTGGAGCTGGACCTTCATCTGGGATTTCCTGAAGCACTGGATACTTCCCTTCAGCTCTCTCTTTCTCGTGCAATTTGGAGGCTGGGCCATCGGAATGCGTAACATGATCATCTACGAACTCGAGGCCGAGTATTCCAGATACCTTGAATCTCTGGGTGCCTCGGGAAGACTGGTCAGACGGTATGCCTATAAGAACGCGGTCCTTCCTCAGATCACGGGACTGGCTCTCCAGCTAGGTGTCATAGTTGCCGGGGCTCTTGCTACCGAAGTCGTCTTTTCATACCCCGGCATCGGATATCTTCTAAAGGAAGCGATAATGAATCAGGATTACTTCCTCATACAGGGCTGTTTTCTGTTCATAATCGTCGGCGTGTTGTTGGCTAACATCATTCTGGATATCGCGTATATACTGATCGATCCGAGAATCAGGCACACGGCAGAAGGAGAGACTGTATGAAGACAAAGAATGAATTTCTATACTTCGCCCTGAGGAACGGACGTTTGAAGGTCGGCTTTTTCATACTGGTGATCTTCATCTTACTGGCGATCTTCGGACCTCTCTTCGCGAAGTACGGACCGCTCGATTATGCGGGGCCAGGTTACCACCCTCCTTCAAGAGAGTTCTGGTTAGGAACCACAACCTTCGGGCAGGATGTTTTCTCGCAGACGGTTTACGGGCTGAGGTCAACCTTCCTGGTCGGATTGGTTGCCGGAGGTCTAGCGACAGTTCTGGGAGTCCTAATCGGCTTCGTAGCCGGCTACCATGGAGGCATGATCGACGAGCTGCTCAATATGTTGACCAATGTGGTAACCGTGATACCGACGCTGGCCCTCCTTCTCATTGTTGCGGCTTATCTGCCGTACAGGGGAATACTCGTCCAGAGCATATTTATAGGGCTCACCTCCTGGCCGTGGGCGGCGAGAGCGATAAGGGCCCAGACGTTCACTTTGAGAACGAGGGACTTTGTGGACCTCGCAAGAATCACTGGCATGAAACCCTTGAGGATAATCTTTGGGGAGATCGCTCCAAACATGATGTCCTATCTCTTTATGACGTTCATACTCCAGTTTGGAGGCGCCATTCTCGCGGCCGTTACGCTTGATTTCATCGGGCTCGGCCCGACTCAGGGGATCTCGCTCGGACTCATGATGCAGAATGCGGTTCTTTGGAGCGCAATTCAGCTAGGAATGTGGTGGTGGCTGATACCTCCCGGAGTAGCCATTACGGCTATCGTCGGCGCGCTCTACTTTATGAATACTGGACTGGACGAAGTCTTCAATCCTAAATTGAGGGAGCTGTGACAATGTCTCTAAGCGTGGATGGCCTTAGAGTCTATTACCAGACTCTTAAGGGAGATATAAAGGCACTGGACGGTGTGAGTTTCGACCTTCGTGATGGGGAGATAGCAGGAATTGCCGGAGAATCGGGCTGCGGGAAATCGACTCTCAGCAACTCCCTAATAATGCTTCGCCTCCCGATGAAACTCGTGGAGGGCAGTGCCTCTCTTGACGGAAATCCACTCCCAATCGGCGATCAAAGGAAGATGAACGACTTCAGATACAAGAGAATCTCGATAATCCCTCAGTATGCCATGAATGCCTTGAATCCCACCGTGAAGCTCAAGAGACTCATCTCAGATCTTCTCGCCTGTCACGGCGTGGGATATGAAAAGACTCTCCCCGAACTCAACAGGAGGTTGGATCTCGTGGGTCTGGATAGATCGGTCCTGAACATGTATCCCGTAGAACTGTCGGGCGGAATGAAGCAGAGAGCCGTAATGGTTATCTCGACGCTTCTGAATCCCTCTCTGCTGATAGCCGACGAGATCACATCGGCCCTGGATGTCTCGACTCAGCGAGCAGTGGCCGAGATGATCGTGGAGTTCAGGGACAAGGGCTTCGTCAAAAGCATCATCTTCGTTACCCATGACATCTCCATCCTCTACCAGATAGCCGATTCTATTCTTATAATGTACGCGGGCAAGCTTGTCGAGCGGGCCGCCACGGAAGTGATAATAAAAAGGCCCGTCCATCCCTACACGAAGATGCTTATCTCGTCTCTGCCGGAGGTCGGCGTTCACTACACAGATAAGAGACTGAAAGGGATCCCTGGAAAACCCCCTCAACTCCTCTCGCCTCCGCGGGGCTGCAGATTCAAGGACAGATGCCCGATCGCCTTCGAAAAATGCGAAGAGGAACCGCCCATAGTTGAAATTGAGCCTTCACACTGGGTGGCCTGCTGGGGAGTGAACTAGATGCTTGAGCTCAGTAATCTGACGAAGGTCTTCAAGACGGGAATGTTCTCTTCAGGCAGGCTCAAGGCCGTAAACAACGTCTCATTCAAGATCGAAGAGGGAGAGGTCACCTCGCTCATAGGCGAGAGCGGGAGCGGAAAAAGCACCATAGGAAAGATGATCTTGAGATTGTTGACAATCACCGAAGGGGAAATACGACTTGACGGACGTGATATAAGCGGGCTGAAGGGCGCAGAGCTAAGAGACTATTACAGAAAGGTCCAGGGCGTCTTTCAGGATCCCTTCAGCTCCTATAATCCTATCTTCAAAGTTGACAGAGTCTTCGAGAATCTTAGATCGGTCTTCTTTGCGAAGATGCACTACAGCGACTGGATGGACAAGGTCCACACGGTCCTGAAACTGGTTGGCCTCGATCCGGATCAGATTCTGGGCAAGTATCCTCATCAGCTGAGCGGCGGACAGCTCCAGAGAATCCTGATATCCAGGGCTCTGCTGCTGGACGTGAACCTTCTAGTTGCCGACGAACTGATTAGCATGCTCGACGCCTCTACAAGAATCGACGTTTTGAACCTGCTCGCAGACCTCAAAAAGAAGGGGCTTTCAATCCTCTTCATAACTCATGACCTGTCTCTCGGCTACTATTTGAGCGAAAGAGCTGTGATACTGTTCAAAGGTCATGTCGTAGAAATGGGAAGAACTGACAAAGTTTTCTTCAACCCCCAGCACCATTACACATGCAAACTTCTCTCTTCAGTACCGAGGCTCGACAAAAAGTGGGAGGATATTGAAAGCGATCACAAAAAGAAAATAGACGGACGGAAGTGTTTCGATCCCATCGTGGATGCGGAACATGAAATGGTGGAAGTTGAAGAGGATCACTATGTTGCCGTACAAAGGAGATGAAGACATGTTTGGCGAAGATTTCCTGTTCGGTGCCTCTCTTTCGGGATTTCAGTTCGAGATGGGCAGGAGCTCCCCCGAGAGCATCGACCGCTGCTCGGACTGGTACGTTTGGGCTCATGATAAATTGAACATCGAAAACGGGATAGTCAGCGGGACGTTTCCCGAAAGCGGGCCGAATTACTGGACAGGTTTCGAGGAGTTCCACAGACTTGCTGCCGGCGCGGGAATGAAGATAATACGAATAGGCCTTGAGTGGTCTAGAATCCTCCCCAAACCGACTTTCGAGAGATGGGCAGATGATTTGGATGACATATGCAACGCTGAAGCGATAGAGCATTACAGAGGGATCATCGGGGACATAAGAAACCGAGGAATGAAGGTGATAGTCAATCTCAACCATTTCTCACTCCCCATTTGGCTCCACGAACCGATTAGGGTCAACAGATACTCCGATTTCACCGCCGGGGGCTGGGCCGATCCCCGCGCTGCGGAGGAATTCCGTAAATTTGCCGGTCTCTGCGGAAGGAGACTCGGAGACATCGTCGACATGTGGTCGACCGAGAATGAACCGAATGTCTTGGCTACGCTTGGCTACAGAAACAGAGCCTCCGGGTTCCCTCCCTCGATAATCAGGCCCGAACTGGCGCGGGTAGCCCGCGACAATCTAATCAATGCCCATCTACTTGGATACGAGGAACTAAAGAAAGAAACGAGCTCTCCGGTAGGGCTGATCTACGCTATGAGCTGGATAGACGGGGAGGAAAGGGCGGTCGATTCTGCCCTGAAAGCTCAGTTTGAATTTATCGACCGCATAAAAGATAGTACGGACTTTCTGGGCCTGAATTACTATTCACGGATGGTAGTAGAAAGCGATGAAGAGAGCGACAGCGGATACAGAACCCTGCCGGGATTTGGGCAGGGCTGCAAGCCCAACTCGCTTTCCAGATCCGGCAGACCGACGAGCGATTTCGGCTGGGAGATCTACCCCGAAGGGTTGTACAATATACTGAAGACGACTATGAGAAGGTACGACGTTCCGGTCTTCGTAACCGAGAATGGAATCGCCGATGCCACGGACGGACTGAGGCCATACTATCTCATAGGCCACCTGAAAGCAGTGGAAAAGCTTATTGAAGAGGGCTTCAGCGTGAAGGGGTACATGCACTGGTCTCTCACCGACAACTATGAATGGGCCTCCGGCCTTGGGATGCGTTTCGGGCTGGTCAGTGTGGACTTCAAAGATGGAAGCCTCACTCCGAGACCCTCCTACTACCTTTTGAAAGAAATCATAAAGCAGGGCTCGGTTAATGGTTTCAAGAAGATGCTGAAAGAGCCGTACGACATTTTTGACGAAACCCTGCTCATCGAATAGGGGGAAAGGACTGGATGGTGACGATAAAGGATGTCGCTGCCGAAGCCGAGGTTTCGATAGCGACCGTCTCTCGGGTATTGAACGGAAGCGGCTATGTTTCCGAAGATACGAAGCTGCGCGTGTTGAGGGTGATCAATAGACTCAACTACCATCCCATGCCTTCGATTCGAAAGAAGAGCCTATACAGAACCCTGGGCGTCCTCCTGCCCAACACAATGGGAAACCATTACGGCGAAATCTTCATGGGAGTTGAGGATTATGCTCACAAAAACGGTTTCAACGTGATGCTTGCCATGGCCAGAGAAATGGTCAGTCGTGAACAGGAGATTCTGAACGAATACTTCCAGCGAAAGGTAGATGGAGTCATAGTTGCGACTCTTCACAGCGACGAGCACATGCTCAACAGGTTCATAGAGAGCGGGATAGTCGTTGTCGCCGTCGACTCCCCTATAAGAGAAGTCAAGGCCGATTCCGTAAACATAGACAACTCCTTTGCAGCATACAACGTTGCGAAATTCCTCTACGAAAAGGGGCACAGACGGGTTCTCTTTCTCCCGGGGCAGGAAGGAGTGCACGCTTCAAAGGAGAGGTTGAAGGGGCTGAGGAAATTCGCTTCGAGGACCTCGGATTTCGATCTGAAAGTCGCGAGAATAGGGGGCTTCGAACCTCACCACGGGCAGGAGGCGATCCGTGATTACCTTCGGGATTTCGGTATCGACTTCACGGCGATCTTTGCCGTCAACGACCACGTGGCAATGGGGGCAATGCAGGAGCTTCACAAAAACGGTGTTCGGGTCCCAGACGACGTATCCGTGATCGGGTTCGACGATTCCGTTCACGCGCCCTATACGATCCCCACATTAACCACAGTCTCGCAACCGAGAATCGAAATGGGAAGCGCCGCGGCCCAGCTGCTTATAGAGAGATTGAGGCTCACCCAGAAGAGAGTATTCAGGAATATAGTTCTGCCCACGGCCCTCGTCGAAAGGGAATCGGTTAAAGCCATATAGGAGAGAGGAAGGAGAGGACCTCTTTGTCAATCACAATGCTCGGCCATAAACTCAAAAATCTCCCCTGGGAAGAGAGACCCAAAGATTATCTCGAACCGGTCTGGAGATACTCGAAAAACCCCATAATCACACGGGAAACGGTGAGAGACGCAAACAGCATCTTCAACAGCGCCGTCGTAGCCTACAAAGATGAATTCAGGGGAGTATTCCGTATAGATACGAAAGAGCTTGTCATGGAGCTTCACTCGGGAAGAAGCGAAGACGGATTCTCGTGGAACATAGATCAGGAGAGAATCGAATTTAATGCCGAAGACCCGGAAATCGGCCGATTCGTTTACGGATACGATCCCAGAGTCGTCTTCCTGGAAGACAGATACTACATAACCTGGTGCAACGGTTATCACGGGCCTACCATAGGCGTTGGCTACACTTACGATTTCCAGAGATTTTATCAGCTTGAGAACGCATTCCTTCCCTTCAACAGAAACGGGGTCCTCTTCCCGAGAAAGATCAAAGGAAAGTTTGCAATGTTGAGCCGGCCGAGCGACAACGGTCACACTCCCTTCGGAGACATCTTCTACAGCGAGAGCCCCGACATGATTCACTGGGGCTGCCACAGGCATGTAATGTCGCCCACCGCCGGCTGGCAATCGACCAAAGTGGGGGCCGGACCGATTCCAATAGAGACCTCGGAAGGTTGGCTGCTAATCTATCACGGAGTATGGACATCCTGCAACGGCTTCATTTACAGCACCGGCGTAGCCCTTCTCGATCTGGAAAGGCCCTGGAAAGTAATCAAAAGGTCGAAACACTACATACTCAACCCGAGAATGCCTTACGAAAACATTGGCGACGTCCCCAACGTCACCTTCCCCTGCGCAAGCCTTCAGGACCCCGAAACGGGCAGAATCGCCATATACTACGGGGCGGCCGACACCGTTACCGCGCTCGCCTTCACAACCGCAGAGATCCTGTACGACTTCCTTCAAGAGCACTCATATTGAGACTGCCCTTATGTATAAGACTGCGCCAGGAGATTAGTATCTGTGCCGGTCCTTTCGGTTGTCTCTTACGCGCTTGTCAGTTGAAGTTCTGATAATAGCCAATACTGCAAGCAAAATGAAAGTCACTATGTTGCCGCTGCTTGCAGTGACTGGCCTCAGCTTGAAGCTGAGACTGGCACCACGAAGTGGTACCGGCGGCGATGATTCTCGCCTCTTGACTGGCTTCTAATGCTTCCCGCTGAAAGCGGCATCACTTATGCTCTTGGTCGCGATTCGGAGGACGGAGAACCTTTTTCGGAGGACCTGAGAGGCTTCCTGCCGGAGGCAGCCTTGCATCTTGGTATGTTCTTTTCGAGTCCGGCTCTAAATCCCCGCTCGAGCGGGGGGGACCGCTTGCGGTGGGGTGTGTGCTCTTCTCGAAGGATGGAAAGATTCACTATCTGGAAGAAGGCTCTTCCCAGCGATCAGCGTGCAGCGTCTTCTGGCCAAGCGGCCCTTTCCCCGCAAAGCGGAACTGGCCGCACGAAGTGCGACCGGCCTGCGCAGCAGCCTCACTTCCCGACTCAGTAGGCCTTGCGTCCCTGCACAATCTTCGCCGGCATTCCGATTCGGAGGACGGTGGACTGTTGACCTGAGAAGGCCTCCTGGCGAAGGCAGCATTTCGTCCGCCGAGGTCTTCCTTACAACCAAGAACGAAGCACTTGGTCGGTGAGTAGCCCAGGGGGATT
>NPIF01003282.1_pt1 | contig 31200 bp, 26 predicted proteins | sample 8637461 | NCBI WGS metagenome assembly NPIF01 (sample SAMN07420641, study PRJNA396082) | bioreactor metagenome | isolation source: sample BR12 brine-fed electro-methanogenic bioreactor BR | place: Japan: Kochi | collected 2016-12-09
GAACTTCATCGAGCAGTTCGGTCTGGACTTCGAGGCGGACAACATGCCGCGCATCGCGGGGCGCATCCTCGGGCTCCTGCTGCTCGAGGAGGAGCCGCTCGGATTCGGCGAGATCGCCGAGAGGCTCAAGGTCAGCCGCGGGAGCGTCAGCACCAACAGCAGACTTCTCTTGCGCCTCAAGGCGATCGAACGGGTCACGAAGTTCGGCGACAGGCGCGACTACTTCCAGGTGACCGCACAGCCCTTTCGCTACCAGCTCGGGCTCTGGACCGAGTTCGCGGACAATCAGCGGAGCCTCACCGAGGCGGTGATCGACACGCTCGACGAGGGGCAGGGCAAGTTGCGCGGGCGGCTGCGAAGCCTCAGCCGCTGCATGAAGCTCATGGGCGACGCGACCAGGGACGTGATCGCGCGCCTCGACAGCGAGGACGAACGCGAAGGTTGAACGCCTCGCCGGTCCACTCACGCCGGGCCGGCACCCGACACCGAGGACCCACCGAGTGAGATACCGTTTCGCAGGCTCCGAGGAGAGACTCAAACGCGTCTTCGAGGGCGGCTTCGCCGCGAGGGACATCGCCTCGGCGCTCGCCTCGTTCGGGAGCGATCTGCCGGCAGTTTCGACCCGCACGCTGATGGAGGAGCAGGGCTTCCACGTCGCGGGGGTGCGGCGGCGCGGGCAGATCGAAGGCTACGTCGAGGTCTACGACCTTGTTGGCGGCACGGTCGGGGAGCACTGCCGGTCGTTCGCGTCGGCGCGCGTCGTGCACGACATGGCCACCTTCTCCGAAGTGCTCGAAGGGCTGGAGAGCTCGGAGCGTGTCTTCGTCGAGGTGTTCGGCGAAGTTGGTGGGTTGATCACGCGCAGCGACGTCGAGAAACCTCCAATGCGCATGTGGCTTTTTGGATTCGTCACTCTGCTCGAGATGCGGATGACCCGTTTCATCGAAGCGAAGTTCCCCGACGATGCCTGGATCCCGCTGATCTCGAAGCCGCGCCTCGAGCTCGCCGAGGTCGTGCGCGAAGAGCGTCGCCGCCGGGGACAGCAGGTGCGTTTGCTCGACTGCCTCCAGCTTGGCGACATCGCGACGATCGTGCTCAGCGGGGAGGAGACGCGCGAGGATCTCGAGCTCCCCTCGCGGCGTTCCGGGCGCAAGCTGTTCAAGTCGCTCGAGTCGCTCCGCAACAACCTCGCCCACTCGAACGAGATCGTGGCCCACGACTGGATGGCCGTCGTCGGGATCGCGAGAGAGCTCGACTCGACGCTGACCCTCCTCAACAAGCTCGGCAAGACCAAAAAAGCCCCCGCCGTTCCATGCGCCGCACAGCTCTGAACGGGGCCCTTCTGCCGGGCCACCCGCCCGCGCCGACGCGATGACCATGCGCCCACACCAAGCTATCGAAGAGAGCGAACGCCACGCCGTGGAACGTGTCCTCGTCAGTCGCGTCGGCCGCGTCGGCGACATGGTGATGATCACGCCCGCGCTCCACGCTCTTCTGCGCCTCTACCCCAACGCCGAGCTGCACCTCCTGACGAGCCCGGATGGTGCGTTCGTCTTGCGCGGCTTCGACCCGAGGGTGACGCGCCGCATCGTCTACCGGCGCAAGGGGCTGGGTCAGTCGCTACGCCGTTGGCGCATCCACCGCCAGCTCCGCGCTGCCGACTACGACGTGGTCTACGGTTTCGACGAGCGCGAGACCTACCAGCGGCTCCTCGCCGATGTCGGGCGCACGCGGCACCTGCTCCCGCGGGGCTCGGGCCGCGACGTGCCCTATCCGCTCCACTGCCTGCAGCTCATCCACGGGCCCGAAGCCGAGGAGGAGAGTCTGTGGCTGCCCGTCACGGACGACGCCCGGCGCCAGGCCCGGGAGATGCTCGCGGGCAGCGGCGTCACGGACGCGCACCTCGTCGTCGGCCTCCATCCCAGCTTCGCGGCTCTCGGCAAGCTCCGCGTGCGCCGCGGAGACTACATGGAGCGCAAGTCGTGGCCGGTAGAGGCGTGGGGTGAGCTCGCGCGGGCGTTCGGCGAGTTCGGTTTGCTCGAGGGGCGGCCGATCGCCGTCGTCGTCGACCTCTTGCCCGAAGAGCGCGAGCTCGGCCGACGTGTCGTCGAGGCGAGCGGCGGCATGGTGAGGCTCTTCACGCTCCCGCCCCACTTCGAGCGCTACAAGGCGTTGCTCGAGCGCATGGACCTGCTCGTGACGCCGGACACCGGACCGATGCACGTCGCCGGAGCGGTCGGCACGCGTCTGGTCGCGCTCTTCACGCGTCATCACGCTGTGCGCTACCGGCCCTTCGTGCCGCCGGAGCGGGCGCGCGTTCTCGTCGCGGATTCGAGCGGCCCGGACGCCGACCGCCTCGCCACCATCACTCCGGACGAGGTCCTCGAGGCGGCTCTCGAGCAGCTTCGTGCGGGTCTGGGCGGGGCGCACTGAGACCCCGGGACCACGCCGTAGGGTAAGGGCTTGCCCCTTACCGGGTCGCGCGGAGCGCGACGAAGCGTTGCCAGCCGCGAGCCTTTCGAGGGCAAGGAGACCGGGACAGTCGACCTCGACCGGGCAGCCAGGAAACGTCGTCGCGAGAGGTCGACCGTCCCACGGCGCGCCGCATCGACCGGGACGGTCGACCTCCTTGCGCACAACGTGAGAGAGACCCTCTCGAGGTCGACTGTCCTACTCTCCAGCCTGGAATCGCGTGGCGGGGCGTTGCCACTCCGACGAACCGGTTCTGGGCGAGAGGGGGGGCGAGACCGTGCCGGCTCAGCGGCACTCGCGGCGCACGACGACCACCGTCTGATCGTCCGCGGGCGGACCCGGCGCGAACTCCTCGACCGTCCGGAAGATGCGATCGACGATCTCTTGCGCGCTGAGGTGACGCATATCCCTCAAGCAACGCTCGAGGCGCCCGATCCCGAACATCTTGCCGTCGGGCGCCGTCGCTTCCGTGATGCCGTCGGTGTAGAGCAGGAGCGTCGCGCCGACGGGGAAGGTGGCGAAGCTACGCTGGTAACGCGCGCGCGGATTCGGCCCGAGCACCATGCCGCCCTTCTTGAGGCGGGTGATGCGCCCCTGCCGCCAGAGCAGGCCCGGCGGGTGGCCGGCGTTGCAGTAGACGAAGTCGCCTGTCGGCTCGAACTCCGCGTAGAAGAGCGAGATGAAGCGGCTCGCGAGCGCGGAGCGCGCGACGACGCGGTTGACCCTCTCGATCGCGCTCGTCAGCCGATAGCGCTCGTCGAGCGCGACCCGCATCCCCGTGATCACGTCGCGCGCCATCAGCGCTGCCGGCAGCCCGTGTCCCGAGGAGTCGGCGATGACGACACCGAGGCTGTCGTCCGAAACGAGCGGGAAGTCGAACAGGTCGCCGCCGACGTCCTCGGCGGGGAGCGAGCGGCCGGCCATGTCGAGGCCGTGGAAGTCCGGCCAGCGTTCCGGCAGGAGGCTGAGCTGGATCTGGCGGGCCTCGGCGAGGTCGTGGAGCAGGTGTCCTTGCGTCAGCTTCAGGTTGATCACGTGGCGGATCGACGCGAGGACGTAGACCGTCCGCATCGGGTCGATCTCCGGGTCGACCGTGAACGCGATGAAGTGTGAGTTCGTCTCGCCGACCGCGATCGCAGCGAAGCGCCGCACCCCGACGCGCCCCTCGATCTTCGGGTCGAAGTCCGGGTCGTCCGCGTCCATCAAGAGGAAGCGCTCTTCGATCAGGCGGCGGATCGGCGCGTAGTCGAGCGTGACCGAGAAGCCGGGGCGCACCCGGCCCTTCGAGCCGACCGTGCTGACGAGGCGGTAGATCGGCCGCTCGTCGTCGCGCTCGTAGAGGCGCCCGCCCGTGATGCCGAGCTCCGCCCCCGGCCCGTCGACGATCGCCGCGAGGCTGCCCGACAGGCGCGTGGTCATCTCGGCGCTCTCCTCGATCTCGGAGAGCGCGTGCTCGAGTTTCCGGAACGTCTTGTGGTAGTCGATCATCGCGGGGGCTCGGGGAGGCGAGAGAGGTCTCGTTGGCGGCTTTCCGTTGCTCGCGAAACTTATCGCGCTTTGCCGGGCTGGGCCACCGCAGAGCGTGCCGCTTCCGTGACGTTCTCTTTCGTGGCGTCGCGCCGCGCACCGGGCCCGCGCGCGCGGCGGCCGAGCTACAATGGGCGGCCATGCCGGGTCGGGAGCAGAGGGAGGGGAGCCAGAAGGCTTCACAGGCGATCGCCGCCGCACGCGCCGTGCTTGCCGAGGTGCGCGATCGCGGCGTCGCCGTCTCGACCGAGACGCGCTCGATGGCGCCCCTGCTCCGGGGTGGAGAGCGCCTCTTCTGGCAGCCTCCAGAGCCCGCGCCCCGCTTCGGCGACATCGTCATCTTCCATCAGCCGTCCGCGCGCATCGCGCGCGAGTCGAGCCGGCCGCGCGAAGGCGCCGGGCCGGAGCTCGACACCGGCGGGAGCCGATCGCCTCTTGCCGCGGCGCTCCAGCGGAGCCTCGTCGTGCACCGGGTCGTCTGGCTCCGGCGGGACGGCTGTCTGCGCACGAAAGGCGACGGCCTCCCGCACCTCGACCTCGGAGCGGTCGAGCCCGAAGCGGTGCTCGGCGTCGTGACACGGGTCAGCGAGGGCGATGGTCGCGCGCGTCGCTTCGAGGGCCGCCGCGCCCGGCTCTATGGGCGGCTCGCGGCGTCACTCTCGTTGTTGGGAGCGGGCGGCTACCGCTTGTGCGCGATCGCCGACGCGGCGTGCGCGCGCGTCCTACCCGTGTTCCGGAGGCGCGTCTTCCGGCGCCTCGGCTCGTTCGGGCAGCGCGTCGTGCAGGGAACGCTCCACCTCTGTTGCGCGCCCTTCCTCGTTCGCCGCACACCGGAGGACTCCGGCCCGCACGAAGGCAGCGCTTGACCCCGGGGCCTCCGGTTCGGTAGAAAGCCCGACTGGCCTTCACTTCGTGAGGGCCGTTCGGGGCGGAACCCCCTGCGGGGGCACCTCAAGGAGAACCCATGAGCGAGTCTGGTGGCGGTCGGCACTACAAACCGTACGTGCCGGAGGAGACGAATCTGCCCGAGTTCACGTTCCGGGCGTTGATCCTCGGCGTCATCCTCGCCGCGGTTCTCGGCGCGGCGAACGCGTTCGTCGGGATGAAGGCCGGCCTGACCGTTGCGGCGACCTTCCCGGCCGCCGTGATCGCGCTCGCGGTCCACCGGCTGTGGAAGGGCAGCATCCTCGAGGAGAACCTCACCCGAACGACGGCGTCGGTGGGAGAGGCGCTCGTCGCCGGCGCGATCTTCACCGTGCCCGCGTTCGTGCTCGTCGGTTACTGGACCGACCTCCTCGACCCGGCGAACTATCTCGAGGGCAGCCTGCTGCTTCTCGTCGGCGGTGTGCTCGGCGTGCTCTTCGTCATCGTGCTGCGGCGCGCGCTCGTCTCCGAGTCCGACCTGCCGTTCCCCGAGGCGGTCGCGGCGGCGTCGATCCACAAGGTCGGCCAGAAGGGCGCGACGGGCGCGAGCCTGGTGTTCGGCGGCATCGGCGTGTCGATGCTGCTCGAGTTCCTCAAGAGCCATTACGGGATCCCCGTGATCCGCGAGCGGATCGAGGGCTTCCTCGAGTTCGGAAAGAGCGCGATCGAGCTCGGCAAGGACAAGTACCCGTTCCTCGGCGGGCTCTCGTGGCGCACGCCGAACGCCTCGCCGATGCTGATGGGCGTGGGCTACATCATCGGCCCGCGCCTCGCGGCCATCAATTTCTCCGGCGGCCTGCTCGCGTGGGGCTTCCTCGTGCCGGCGTTCCTGTTCATCGGAGGGACCGACGGTCCCGCCGTGCAGGTCGCGCACGAGACCGTGCTCGCGAACCACGGCAGCGCGGCGCTGATGGAAGTGGCGGAAGCGAATGGCTACGGGCTGCTCGAGGACGACACGCCCGAGAAGGCCGCGTTCGACAACAAGCTCGCGGAGTGGCGCGGCATCGTCGACGCGAGCGCGGTCGAGGTGAGCACGAAGTACCGCGCCCGGGCCGACGTCTTCGACTCGGCGATCCTCGCGGAGTACGACGCCGCGGTTCTGGCGCAGGCCGCCGGCCTGAGCGCCGGCGCGCTCGAGACGCTCCCGGCCGGGGAGTGGCAGGCCTCGGCGAGCACCGACGGCGTGGCGCTGCTCGAGGACGACGCGCGCGACGCGGCGTACACGGGCGCGTGGCAGAACGCGGCGGGTGAGATCTGGTTCAAGATCGTCCGGCCGATCGCGGTCGGTGCGATGCTCGTCGGCGCGTTCTTCACGCTCTACAACATGCGCAAGCAGCTCTTCGCCGGCATCACGAAGGCGCTCGGCGACCTCCGCGCGATGAAGGCGGGTACCGGCAAGCCCTCGCGCTACGAGCACGACCTGCCGGTGACGATCATCGGGATCTTGATCGGGGTGATGGTGATCCCGACCTTCTTCGTCTACTGGCACTTCACCGGCAACATCGGTGCGGCGGCGGTGCTCGCCGTCGTCATGGTCGCGGCGGGCTTCCTGTTCTGCGCCGTCGCCGGCTACCTCGTCGGCTTGATCGGCTCGTCCTCGAACCCGATCTCCGGGCTGACGCTCTCGACGCTGATCGTCGCGGCCGGACTGATGGTGCTGATCTCGCAGACGGGCACCGGCGGCGTCGCCGCGGTGCTCGGCGTCGCGGCCGTCGTCTGCTGCGCCTGCGGCATCGGCGGCGACATGATGCAGGACCTCAAGGTGGGCCACATCTTGGGAGGCACACCGGCGAAGATGCAGATCGGCGAGATGATCGCCGTCGTCATCGTCTCCTTCCTGCTGATCGCGCCCATCGGCGCCCTTCACGCGGCGGACATCCAACAAGGCGGAATCGGCATCGGCGGCGAGCAGCTTCCGGCGCCGCAGGCCGGGCTGATGGCGATGTTGTCCAAGGGCATCATCGGCGGCGAGATGGCCTGGCCGCTCGTCATCGTCGGCGCGGTGTTCGCGCTCGGCATGATGCTGATCAAGGCGCCGAGCCCGATGCTGATCGCGGTCGGCATGTACCTGCCGCTGCACAGCACCTTCGCGATCTTCGTCGGCGGTCTCTTCCGCTGGGCGGTCGACGCCATCCTCAGGAAGCGCGGCGCGAGCGACAGCGAGGTCGAGGAGTCCGGCGACCGTGGCGTGCTCGTCGCCTCGGGGCTGATCGCGGGTGAGGCGCTCACCGGCGTGCTGCTCGCGTTCTACGTGATCATCACGAAGAGCAAGGATCCTATCTGGAACCCGCTCGCGGGTTCGGCGGTGATCCCGACGATCCTGATGTGCGCGGTGTTCGTGCTGGTCGGCTTCATGATGATCAGCCCGGCGCTCAAGCACTATCGCGAGTCGAAGAAGAGCGCCTGAGCCTTGGGACTCTTCTCGCGGAAACTGGAGCTGCCCCGGGACGGGAGGTCCTGGGGCGAGCTCCGTCCACGTCCGCTGCGTGATCACGAGGAGCGGGGGGAAGAGGGGGGCCGCCCGCTGGTCTCGCTGCTCGTCCCGCGGTTTCGGAGCCGCCTGCTCGCGCCCTTGGCGGCGCGGCTCCGGCCCTACCGTGTCCACCTCGACGCCGTCGGCTCCTTCGTCTGGCTCCGCCTCGACGGGAACACTCGCGTCGATGCGATCGGCGCGGAGCTCGCGGAGGCCTTCGGGGACGAGGTCGCGCCCGTCGAGGAGCGCGTGCCGCAGTTCCTGCACCAGCTCGCCCAGAGCCGATTGATCGCGCTCGAAGGGGAGGGAGACGCCGATGAGTCAGCGTAGAGAGAACCTCGCGAGCACCTACTACTCGATCGACGTCGAGGCCTCCGGGCCGGTGCCGGGCCTCTTCAACCTGCTGAGCGTCGGGGCGACGGTCGTCGCGGCGGACGAGTCCGGGAAACTCGCGATCGGCGAGAGCTTCTATGTGGAGCTTCGCCCAGTATTCGCTGGGCACGTTCCGGAAGCGAACGCGGTGCACGGGCTCGACCTCGAGCGCCTCGCGCGCGAGGGCCTCGAGCCGCGCGAGGCGATGCAGCGCCTCGCGAATTTCGTCGAGAACACCTGCCGTCCGGGCACGGAGGCGACCTTCGTCGGGCACGTCGCGGTGTTCGACTGGATGATGATCGCGTGGTACTTCGCCTGGTGCGGGATGCCCAACCCCTTCGGTTACAAGGGCTTGGATACGAAGTCTCTCGCCGTAGGGGCGCTCGGCGTGCCGTGGGAGAAGACCTCGAAGGACGTGATCGAGCCAATGCTCGGGATCGCGTCGCAGGATCCGGCCACCGTCCACCGCGCCGACGCGGACGCGCACGCCCAGGCCAGCCTGCTCATTGCCCTGCTCGAGAAGGCTGGCGTGCGGTAGTTCGAGAACACGTCATCCGGGCCCGGTTAATCTCGACAACACCGTCGGGCACAAGCCTTGCATCGGGATGGCCCCCACGGGGCCAACCATGTGTCTGAGATACCCAGCCACCGACGCTTCGAACGCCCGCCGCGCGCGGGCTCGGCGTGTGTGTGGCGTCGCGCGTGTCGCCACGGCTCCGGTGAACTTGCTCGCATCTCAAGGTTTAACGACGAAGACCTCGAGCCTGGAGGAGAGACGGCGCTCACCGCACGCGCTGCGCCCGACGCGCGCGCTGCGGACCGGCCGCATGTGTGTCTCTCTCGGGGCCCGAGGTGTGTTACCTCTGCGTGACGTGGCTTTTCCCGGCGGGAACGCCGGAGCCCCGTGCGCACGACGGGAGTACCGCCGATGACCGTGACCGCTGGCTCGGTGAACGAGGAGGCCCGCGCGGCCCGTCCGCTCCCCTGGGAGCCCGGAGCCACGCTGGACGAGCGTCCGACGCGCCTCGTGCAGCTCGCCGATGAGATCCTCGAAAAATGCCGGGGCGAAGGGCCCGCGAACTGCGTGGGCCAGTGCCCGCTGCACGTCGATGCGAGGGGCTACGTCCAGCTCGCAAAGGAGGGGCGCTTCGACGAGGCGCTCCAGCGCGTGCGCGAGCGGCTGCCCTTCCCGGGCGTGCTCGGTTACCTCTGCGCGCACCCCTGCGAGCGGCACTGCAAGCGGATCGACGACGACAACCCGATCCGCGTCCGTGACGTCAAGCGCTTCCTCGCCGACCGCGAGGAGGGCGACCCGCGCCACATCCTCGACGCCGAGCCGGCGAAGGGGAAGACGGTCGCCGTCGTCGGCGGCGGTCCGGCCGGGCTGATCGCGGCGCACGACCTCAAGCGTCGCGGCTACACGGTCACCGTCTTCGAGAAGCAGGCGGAGATCGGTGGCTGCCTGCGCTACAAGATTCCAGAGGCGCGCCTGCCGCGCACGGTGCTCGAGCGCGACCTGTCGATCATCGACGCGCTCGGCATCGAGGTGAAGACGGGCGTGCACCTCGGGCGCGACACCAGCCTGCTCGAGCTGCGGCGCAGCCACGACGCGGTGCTGCTGCTCGTCGGCTACGAGGGCGGCATCGAGCTGCTCGAGAACAAGGAGACCGGCCTCGGTCCCAACGTCCGCGAGACGCTCTACGCCGACCCCTACACCTGCGAGACGGGTGTCGAGGGCGTGTTCAGCGGCGGCGACGCGGTCAGCGGCCCGAGCACGGTGATCCAGAGCCTCGCGCTCGGGCGGCGCGCCGCCGAGTCCGCGCACCGCTACCTCGCCGGCGAGAACGTCGCGGCCGATCGCGAGAGCCCGCTTCCGGGGCGCCTGCTCTGGACCCTCGAGATCAGCGAGGAAGAGCGGCGCGAGCGCGAGCGCACGCCGGTGATGCTCAAGCCGTACAACGCGCCGATGACCGAGGAAGAGGTGCTCGCCGAGGGCGAGCGCTGCCTCGACTGCGAGTGCGGACTCTGCGTCAAGGACTGCGAGTTCCTGACGAAACACTGCGACTCGCCGAAGGACCTCGCGCGCCGGATCAAGGCCGGGCTCGACGACGAGGAGACGCGGAAGATCGCGTTCTCCTGCAACATCTGTCAGCTCTGCGAGAGCGTCTGCCCGGAGAAGCTCGACACCGGCGCGATGATGCTCGAGGCGCGGCGCGAGTGGGTCCACGAGCACGGCGTGATGAAGCAGCACGGCGGCATCGTGGGCTACTGGAGCTTCGGTAGCGGCCAGGGCTGGAAGAGCATGTTCTCCTTCGTCATGCCCGAGCCGGGACGCCAGAAGAGCAAGCAGCTCTTCTTCGTCGGCTGCGCGCTGCCCTCGGTGGGAGGCGACAACGCGGTCGCCGTCTACAACGAGCTGCGCAAGCACTACCCGGGAACCGGCGTCGTCCAGCTCTGCTGCGGCGCCCCGGTCGAGCTCATCGGCGACGAGGAGCGCTTCCATCAGAACAAGACGCGCCTGCTCGAGATGATGGACAGCGTCGGCGCCGAAGAGCTCTGGGCCGCGTGCCCCGACTGCACCCACGCGCTCCAGGAGAACTACCCCGAGATCAAGACGACGGCGGTCTGGGAGAAGCTCGCCGGCGTGTGGAAGCCGCCGCGCAAGCGCGATGGCGACACGCTCTCGATCCACGACTCGTGCAAGGCGCGCTACATGCCGGAGCTGCAGAGTGCAGTGCGCACGCTGCTGACCGATGGCGGCGCGACGATCGAGGACGTCGAGTACAAGGACGAGAAGTCGCGCTGCTGCGGCTTCGGCGGGATGATCGACCCGATCGACGGCGAGCTTCGGCAGAAGATCACGAACCGTCGCGCGGGCGAGTCCGAGCACCCGATGATCACCTACTGCGCGGGCTGCCGCATGGCGCTGCACAGCGTGCAGAAGCCCGCGGCGCACATCCTCGACGCGCTCTTCACGGAGAACTTCGCGGAAGAGGTGAAGAAGAACCCGCCGGGGATCGTCTCTCGGTATCTGAACCGGATCAAGACCAAGCGTAAGTTCAAGCGGCTCCGTCCGCTGGGCTCTGAGTGAGGTAGCGGAGATGGCGGAATCGCTCGTCACCATTACCGTCAACGGACAGGAGGTCGAGGCGCCGCAGGGGAAGCTTCTCCTGCACGTCCTGCGCGAGCAGGGTATTCGCGTCCCGACCCTTTGCCACGATGACCGTCTGACACCCTACGGCGGCTGCCGTCTCTGCGTCGTCGAACGCAAGGACGGCCGCGGCGGGCTGATCCCGGCCTGCTCCACGCCGGTGCAGCGAGGCATGCAGATCGAGTCCGACTCGGCGAACGTCGTCGAGTCGCGGCGTCGGCAACTGCAGTTCCTCGTGCTCAACCACCGGATGGAGTGCCCGGCCTGTGATCGCCGCGGCGACTGCCGTTTCCAGGACCTGATCTTCGAGTACGGGATCCCGGACGAGACGCTGCCCTTCGAGTTGCAGCGCGCTCCGATGGACGAGAGCTCGCCGGTCATCGTCCGCGACCCCGAGAAGTGCCTGATCTGCGGCAAGTGCGTCCGCCTCTGTGAAGAGGTGCAGGGCGTCGGCGCGATCGGTCTCGCGAGCCGCGGACTCGAGGCGACGGTCTCGACCTTCCTCGAGCGTCCCCTCGACTGCGAGTTCTGCGGCCAGTGCGTCAACGCCTGCCCGGTCGCCGCGCTCGTCGCACGGCCCTACACCTGCGACGTGCCGGCCTGGCTGCGCACCTCGACGACGACGACCTGCAGCTTCTGCTCTTGCGGCTGCCAGGTGCAGCTCGAGACCTTCGAGGGCCGGCCGCAGGCAGCGATCCCGGCGATCGACGAAGGACCGAACCACGGCAAGCTCTGCGTCAAGGGCTGGCTCGGTTGGGACCTCCTGTCGGCGGACAACCGTCTCGAACGTCCGCTCGTCCGGCGGGATGGCCAGCTCGTCGAGGCCTCGTGGGACGAGGCGCTCGAAGCGGTCACCGGCGCGATCGGCAAGGCGCGCGCGAACGAGGAGAAGATCGTCGGCCTCGGCACCGCGCGGATGACGACCGAGGACGCCTACCTCCTGCAGCGCTTCTTCCGCACCGTCCTCGCTTCGCCGCACGTCGGCTGCGGGCCGGTCGGTGGAGTCGACGCCCTCTCCGAGGGTGCCGGCGAGACGCTCGGCGTCGCGAGCTCCACCGCGGGATATCCCGCGCTCTCGGAAGCCGACCTCGTGCTCGTGCTGCGCGCCGATCCGACGCGCACGCACCCGCTGGTCAAGACCGAGCTCGTGCAGCGCGCGCTGCAGCAGGGCAAGGACTTCGTGCTCGCGCACGGCCTGTCCGGCGGACTCGAGCGCCACGCGAAGCAGTACCTGCAGCTCACGCCGGGGCGCGAGGACACGCTCCTCGCCGGTCTCGCCAATCTGTTGCTCGAGCGCAAGCCCGAGCTCGCTGCGGCGCTCGAGAACGTCGAGGGCTTCGCGGCGTGGCGCACCAGCCTCGAGGCCTACACGATCACGGCCACGGCCGAGGCTTGCGGCGTCGAGCCGAAGGAGCTCGACGCGCTGGCCGAGCGCCTGCTCGCTGCCGGCAGCGTCGTCGCGGTCGTCGTCGGCGGCACGGGCGTGCCGGGTGACGAAGTCGCCACGACGCGCGCGGCGGCCGCGCTGCTCGCGCTCCTGCGCGGCGAGAACGCGGGCGAGCAGCTACTCGTCCTCGGCGAGAAGTCGAACGTCCAGGGGACTCTCGACGTCGGACTCCACCCGTCCCGCTTGCCGGGGCAGGCGAGGGTCGACGACGAGGAAGCCCGGGCCCACCTCGCCGCTCTGTGGGGCACCAAGCCTCCCGCCGAGCGGGGTCTCGACCCGTCCGAATTCGTTCAGGCCGCGGACTCGATCGGCGTGCTCCTCCTCGCGGGGCAGGATCCGATCAGCGGTTGGCCGCGGCGCTTCGGCGGGCGGGAGATCCTCGAGGGTGCTGGCTTCGTCGTCTGCTTCGACGCTTTCCTTGGCGCCGCCTCGCGCTACGCGGACGTCGTGCTCCCGGTCAAGATCCTCGGCGAGCGCACCGGAAGCGTCGTCGCGCTCGACGGCGAGCGCCGCTCGCTGCGGCGGGTGTTCAAGCCGGCGGGGCCGCTGCCCCAGGACGGTGAGATCATTCGTGAGCTCGCCCGCCGCCTCGACTCCGAGATGCCGAGCGAGGAGAAGATCCTCGCGGAGATCGACGAGCTCTGCCGCTGGCCGCGTACGGCCAGTCCGATCCAGCGTTTCTTCGCCGCGCCGGCCGTTCCCGCGCCTGCGGCTCTCGAAGGCGTGCTGCTCGACGCCGCACCCCAGCTCTTCCACTCCGGCACGCTGACCGCGCGCTCGCGACACCTCCAGGAGCTGTCGCCGACCGTGGCCGTGCGCCTGAGCGCGACGGACGCGCGGCGCTGGGACGTGCAGAATGGGCAGATGCTGCGTGTCGCCAGCGGGGAGCGTGAGCTCCTCCTGCGCGCGCGCATCGACAGCAACGTTCGTCCGGGCACGGTCGTGGTGCCCTGGAACGGGAACGGAGACAGTGCCGCCTCCATGCTCGTCGCGGACGACGAGCCGGTGGTCGTCGAAGTTCGGAGGTCCTGATGAGCGACGCAAGGACGGTCCGCGGCCCAGAAAGCGAGGGCTTCTTCGGAGCCCAGGAGCTGCCGCCGACCGATATCGACTTCGGCGACATCTGGCAGCAGATCGACGAGTACGTCGCCGCGCATCCCGGTGGGCACGAGCGGCTGATTCCGCTCCTGCACCGTGTGCAGGAGCAGCTCGGCTACCTGCCGTTCCCGGTCCAGGAGTACGTGGCCCGGACGCTCGGCCTCTCGCCGATCCAGGTGTACGGCGTCGTCAGCTTCTACCACTTCTTCACCACGACCCCGCGCGGGCGCTTCCAGCTCAAGGTGTGCATGGGCACCGCGTGTTTCGTGCGCCAGTCCCAGCAGCTCCTCGACACGCTCGGCGACGTGCTCGGCGTCGAGGTGGGCGGGATCTCGGACGACCGGCTCTTCAATCTCGACCAGGTGCGCTGCATCGGCGCGTGCGGCCTGGCCCCCGCGGTGATGGTCGGCAACGAGGTTCATGGCAACCTCACGCCGACCCGCGTGAAGAACCTCGTGAAGAAGCTCCGCAAGCAGGCGGACGAAGAGGAAGGCGCCAGCGCCTGATTAACCTGTCGGAACCGTCGGTTTAGAGAGACAATGACGTGAGCTGCTCCCTGGCGGCGGGCGATGTGCCCGTGCCGTGCCGGGAGAGAAGGAGCGTGTGTGATGGCCCGCAAGAACGTATTGCTGATCGATGACGACGCCGTCTTCACCGAGGCCGTGAGCGCCATTCTCGAAACCAAATACGACGTGCGGATCGCGAACAACGGGACCGAGGGCCTCAAGGCCGTCGCGGACCGTCACCCCGAGCTCATCGTGCTCGACGTGATGATGGATCACATCTCCGAGGGCTTCGACGTCGCGCGCTCGCTGCGCACCGACCCGGAGACCAAGGAGATCCCGATCATCATGCTCACCGGTGTGGACGAGGTCTACAACATCCGCATGGAGGTCGACGAGTCCTGGGTTCCCTGTGACAAGTACCTCCAGAAGCCCGTCGCTCCGCCCGAGCTGCTCGGCCACGTGAACGAGCTGATCGGCTGACACGTGCCCGAAGCGCGATTCAGCTTCATCTTCGCGCCCGAGCTCTTCGACCGCCTGCGCTGGTTCGGCCAGCTCCGCTGGGGAGCTGTCGCCGGGCTGGCGGTGGCGGGGGTCGTCGGGCCCTTCTTGGGTGCCGAGGGAGCGCAGCCCGCGCTCTTCTTCGTCGCCGGCTTCGTCGCGCTCTACAACCTGTACTTCCGCTGGCGCCTGCGGGTGCGGACCGAGCGCCTCTACGCGAATCTCCGCGCGTGCGCGATCCGGCAGATGGTGGCCGATCTCGTCGCGCTCGGCGTGACCGCGCACTTCACCGGGGGGCTCAAGAGCCCCGTCCTCGTTTTCTTCGCGTTCCACATGGCCATCGGCACGGTGATGATCTCCACCCGGCTGATGTACCTGCTGGCGGGGGCGACGAGCGCCGGTTTGACGCTGCTCTATCTCGCGGAGTCGCAGGGCCTGCTCACGTACCACCCGTTCGGGGGGGACGCGCACTGCGGCGTGCAGTGTCTGATCAACCTGCTCACGCACGTCGTCGCGCTCTTCGTCATCGTGACGCTGACCGACTCGGTGATGCGGCGCTTCAAGGCTCACGCGATCCGGCTGCACGAGACGACGACCGCGCTGTCCGAGAAGACCGAGGAGCTCGCGCTCTCGCTGCGCGAGAAAGAAGAGCTCGAGCAGCGCAAGTCGCACTACATGAAGATCTCGGCGCACCAGCTCCGCTCGCCGCTCGGCACGATCAAGACGACGCTCGACGTGCTGCACGGTGGCCTCGTCGACCCGACGACCGAGCGCGGACGCCGCCTCCTCGGCGGCGCGATGGAGCGCGCCGACGACTTGCTCGAGATCGTCAACGACCTCCTGGAGCTCGCGAAGGTGCGGGAGGGCCGGCTCAAGGCCCCGTGGACCCGCGGCGTCAATCTCAACCAGCTCCTCGCTGACATCTTCGACTCCGCGACGACCAAGGCGGAGGAGAAGGAGATTGCGCTCGAGCCCGACTTCGCCGGTGTGGCGACGCTCGACTGGGGCATCCCGCCGGACCTCGTGTACGCGTTCGAGAACCTCGTGACGAACGCGCTCAAGTACTCGAACAAGGGTCAGAGCGTGCGGGTTTCGCTGCGCACCAACGAGTCCCACGCGGAGATTCGCATCGAAGACGAGGGCATCGGGATCCCCGCCGATCTGCTCGACAAGATCTTCCTCGAGTTCGTGCGGGCGCCGAACGCCAAGCGGCATGCTCCCGAGGGCACGGGGCTCGGACTGTCGATCGCGCGGGAGGTTTGCCGGGCGCACGGCGGGAGCCTGAGGGCCGAGAGCGAAGAGGGGAAGGGGAGCGCTTTCATCGTCACTCTCCCGCTTCGTTGGACGGCTCCGGAGGTGTCCAAGCTGTTACCTATCGGTAACGAGCCGGGTTACCGCCTCGACACGCCCGCACAGCGACGGAGTCGCCCCTCCGGCAAGTCGTGATTTTTTGCACGGTTACAAAGCGTGGCGTACGCTGATTCTCTGGTACGGCGATTGCAGCCCTGCCCGACGAACCTGTGATCGGCTGCCGAGCCACAGGGAGGAGACGCAGATGAGACGTGGAAACTGGATGATGGCGGCGCTGGCCATCGTGACGGCCCTCGCGCTGGTCGGTCCTGCCGTTGCTGACAAGTACAAGGGTTTCGAGCGCGGCGATGCGCTGATCACTGTCAAGGAGCTCAAGCAGCTCATGGACAAGAAGGATCCCAAGCTGGTGATCCTCGCCGTCGCCAAGCCGGTCAAGCAGTACCGCACGGGCCACATTCCCGGGTCGATCAACATCTGGCGTCCGGACTACGAGCCGAAGGTTGGCGAGCCTTACCCCTTCGACGGGATGCTGATCAACCGCGCCGAGTTCCAGGCCTTCGCGCGCAAGCTGGGCATCGACAACGACTCCAAGGTCGTCGTCTATGACCACAAGTACGATGCCACCCGCGTCTGGTGGGCCTTCTACAACTTCGGTAAGACCGACGTCCGCGTCCTGGACGGCGGTATGCCTGCTTGGAAGGAAGCCGGATACGACACCGACATCTTCGCGCCGGACGCCCCGAAGCCGGGCAACTTCGTCGCTTCGATGCCGAAGGGCGGCTGGATCGCGCAGATGAGCGACATCTGGCGCGGCAAGACCGATGCGGACGTCCAGCTTTGGGACACCCGCGAGAAGGACGAGTGGTCGGGCGCCAAGAAGAAGGGCAACGCCAAGCGCGCGGGTCGTATTCCGTGGGCCGAGTTCCAGAGCTGGAAGGAGTTCCGGGTCAAGGTCGGTGACAAGCCGACTGGCTTCAAGAACGCTGCCGAGATCCAGAAGGTCATCGACAGCTTCAAGATGGACAAGAACAAGGACCAGATCTTCTACTGCCAGTCCGGTGTGCGCACGACGACCGGTATCTTCGCCCTCTACCTGATGGGCTGGGATCTCGATCGCCTGCACAACTACGACGGTTCGTGGCTCGAGTGGAGCTACCACGCCGACAACCCGCTCACCGTGGACAAGAAGTAGAATCGAACACCGGTAGCACCTAGCAGTCGATTCTTGGGGGGCGGGGCTTTCGGTCCCGCCCCTCGTTTATCTGGCACTGCGATTGCAGTTAGAGGCTGGCGGCCGTGGCGCACCACCCCGCCAGAGGTCCAAGTGCGGAGCGAGGCTGGCTCCGCCAAGGAGTAGAACCGTGAGTGAGACGACTCCGGCGCCCGCCGCCAAGGGCAAGGGCATCTTCAAGATGGTCCTGCTTGTCGTGTTCATCGTGGCCGCGATCATCGTCGTGACCATGACCCCCGTGAAGAACTACCTGACGAAGGACGCGATCACGGGCTTCCTCGACGCGATGGGCGTGTGGAAGGCTCCTGTCTTCGTCGGCGTGTACGCAGCCGGCGTCTGCCTCTTCGTCCCCGGGACGCTTCTCACCGCCGTTGGTGCGGGGATCTTCGGCTCGCTGTGGGGCTTCGTTTGGGTCTACCTCGGCGCGCTGGTCGGCTCCTCGATCGCGTTCGTCATCGGCCGCACCCTCGGGCGCGAGTTCGCTGCGAACCTCATCGGGGACAAGCTCAAGAAGTACGACGACGCGATCGAGCGCAACGGCTTCGCGACCGTGCTCTACCTCCGCCTGGTCTACTTCCCCTTCACGCCGATGAACTTCGGGATGGGGCTGACCAAGGTCCGCTTCATCGACTACTTCGCCGGCACCGCGCTCGGCATCGCCGTCGGCACCTTCGTGCTGGTCAACTTCCTCGGCGTGCTGATCAACGCGTTCAAGACGGGCGACTGGGCGTCGCTGCTCACGCTCAAGGCAGCCGTGTCGCTGGTCCTCTTCGTCGGCTCCTTCTTCATCCCCATGGTCGTCAAGAAGATCAAGGGCGAAGACTGAGCGCGAAACGCCAGTCCTGAGCGAACGCGGCGCGGCCCCATCGGCCGCGCCGTTTCGTATCAAGCGGCGGTCGGGCTTTGGTTACCCTCGGGTAACGGGTAAGCCCTCGTGTAACGGGCTGAGCGGCCACCGAACGGGGAGGGCGCCACGGCCTGTTCAGAAGCGCCCTATTTGCAACACTTTCTAATGATCAACCGCGCAGGACTTGCGTGGTGTGATTCTTGCAAAATAATGCGCCGGTAAGTAATGCCGCGCCGGGAGCTGAATGCCCGGCCGATGGTGTTAAGCCGGCCCGCCGGCCGCCCCCAATCCCCCGGAATCGACCCACCGTTCGAGACCGTGGAGGAAGGCGCGCCGTGCCGGGAGGTAAGAGCCTCCCCGCGGCGCCGCGAGCCCTCCGGACGGGAGAACGATGCCGAAGCACGAGAAGCTCGACCAGAAGAACGTCGTCCTGAAGTATCACCTCGACGATGAGGTGAAGCCGCCCGCAGACCGGCCGCGGCGCATGCTCGAGGTGATGGCGGAGGTCCTCGAGCATACGAACTACGGCCCGGTCCTCGACCACATGTCGCGGGTCGTCGGTCACTGCAACCGCTGCTCGGTCGCGTGCCCGATCTACCAGAGCACTCACGACCCGAAGGACATCCCCTGCCACCGCACCGATCTGCTCGTGAAGATCTACAAGCGTTACTTCACGGCGAGCGGGCGGACCAAGGGACGCCTCTTCGGCGGGTGGGAGCTCACGGACGCCCACGTCGACGAGATGATCGAGTCCTTCTGGCGCTGCAACGCGTGCCGGAAGTGCAACCGCGAGTGCCCGTTCCACCTCGACCACGGGCTGATCACGCACTTCGCGCGTTGGATTCTCAGCGAGATGGGCATCCAGCCGCGGGCGCTCGCCGTGTCGATGCGCGCGCAGCTCGAGGGGCCGGCGAAGAACACGTCGAACATCCCGCTGCCGGCGCTGATCGACACGATCGAGTTCCTCGAGGAGGAGCTCGAAGAGAAGGTCGAGCGCAAGATCAAGTTCCCGATCGACCAGAAGGGGGCCGAGTACCTCTTCGTCGTGCCGGTCTCCGACTACATCATGGAGGCCGATACGCTGATGGGGAACGCCGCGGTGCTGCACGCCGGCGGCGTCTCCTGGACGATCGGTTCCGAGAACGCCGACGCGATCAACTACGGTCTGTTCTACAACGACCGGAACCTCGAGGAGATCCTCCTCCGCTTGGTCGCCGAGGCGAAGCGCCTGCACGTCAAGAAGATCCTGATCGGTGAGTGCGGCCACGCCAGCCGCGCGGCCAAGGCCTTCATGGAGAGCCTCGGCGGTCCCGATCGCGTGCCGGTCGTCAACTGCGTCGAGCTTGCCCACCAGCTCTGGAAGGAAGGCAAGATCAAGCTCGACCCGACGAAGATCACCGAGCGCTGCACCTACCACGATCCGTGCAACATCGCGCGGATGAAGTGGATCGTCGAGCAGCCGCGCGAGCTGATCCGCGCCTTCATCCCGAACTTCGTCGAGATGAGCCACGGCGGGACCGACAACTACTGCTGCGGCGGTGGTGGCGGCCTCGTCTCGATGGACGAGACGGCGGAGTACCGGATGGAAGTCTCTGGGCGCCGTAAGGCCGTCCAGGTCAAGGAGACGGGCGCCGAGATCCTCATCGCGCCCTGCGCGAACTGCAAGAAGCAGCTCGGCGAGCTGATGACCCATCACCAGACGGGCGCGCGCGTCGAGGGCCTGCACAACCTGCTCCTCGAGGCGCTGATCCTGCCCCCCGACGAGCAGCCCGCGGACGAGGGAGGTGAAGGATGAGGATGTTGCTCGACTTCGCCGAAGGACCGCTGTTCAAGATCACGTTCCTGTTCATGGTGCTCGGCCTCGCCCGCCTGGTCGTGCTGAGCATCGTCGACATCGTGCGCATGCGCGCCCGCACCGCGGACAAGGGCGCCCGCTTCTTCCGCCTGACGCGCCGCACGCTCAAGTGGCTCAACCCGCTGCGCTACATCGCGCGTCAGGACCGGCCGCTCTACACGATCCTCTCCTTCGTGTTCCACGTCGGGCTGATCGTGCTCCCGATCTTCCTGCTCGGGCACGTCACGCTGTGGAAGGAAGGGCTTGGCTTCGGGTGGTGGGTGCTGCCGGCGCAGGTGGCCGACATCCTCGCGCTCGTCACGATCGCGACCGGCCTTCTGCTGATCGTGCTCCGCGTGACCAACGCGGGCTCGCGGCACCTGAGCACGGGACAGGACTGGCTGCTCACGCCGCTCTGCGTGGTCGTCTTCCTCAGCGGCTACCTCTCGAGCCACCTCGGCTACCTGCCCGTCGACTACCTCTGGCTGCGCTTGATCCACGTGCTCTCGGCCGAGCTGCTCTTCGTGCTGATGCCGCTGACCAAGCTGGCGCACGCCGTGCTCCTGCCGTTCACGCAGTACATCTATGACCTCGGCTGGCGCTTCGTGCCCGGGGCCGGGGACAAGGTCGCCCGCGCACTCGGTACGCTGCCCGCCGGGGAGGAGCGATGAGCCTGGCGCGCAGCGCGAGCTGGCTGCTCTGGTACGCAGTCGGCGTGTTCGCGACGATCGTGCTCTCCGGCTCGTTCCTGCCGGAGTCGCTCGCCCTCGCCGCGGTGCCGCACGGCACCGCTTGGGCGTGGATCCTCGGCGGTGCGCTCCTCACTCTCGTGCTCTCGTTCATCGCGGGGCGGAGCGATCTGCGCCGCACGCGTCCGAACGAGCTCCCGGGCGGACGTCCGGTGCCCGAGAGCGGTCCGCTCCAGCGTGAGCGCCGCTCCGCGGGTCTCGCGGTCCTGCTCGGCGTTGCCGTCGCGGCGGCTGCGCCGAACGTCGACGTCGCGACCGAGCCGGTCACAGAGGTCGAGGACGCGCGCGGCGGTCTCGTCGAGCTCGTCATCGACGGCAACCGCAACGGTCACGCGGTGACGATGCGCCACGACCACGCGCGCGCGTTCCTCTGCGACGAGAGCGAGAGCTGCGTGCGCTGCCACCACATGCAGCTCCCCGGCGACCGCTTCACGACGTGCGCGACTTGCCACACGCACATGGAAGCGCCGACGGACGTCTTCGTTCACGACCAGCACGCGGCTGCGCTCGGCGGCAACGACTCCTGCGTGATCTGCCACGCGGACCCGGATGTCGAGCCGCTGCGCGAGAACACCCCCGAGTGCGGGAGCTGCCACGATGTCGACGGCGATGCCAAGCCGGCGCACCGCGCCGTCATGCAGCCTGTCGGCTCGAAGATCGGCATGGGGAAGGGGCTCGCAGTCTCGTACCGCGACGCGTTCCACGAGAGCTGCATGAAGTGCCACGCGGAGGTGCGCCAGGATCTCGCGCAGTGCTCGCAGTGCCACACGCGCCCCGCGACCCCGGAAGGAGACTCCTAGATGTCGCTCATGGCCCAGTTCGGCCCTCAGTGGCGCCGCCGCCGCCCGAAGCTCCCGCTTCTCGGTGAGCCGGCTGCGCGCACCAGCGTCGAGCTTCCCGAGCGCCTCGTCTACACGGTCGAGCAGGCTGCAGCGGAGCAGGGTTCACCCGTGCGCCGCGGGCAGCTTCTCGGCCTCGAGAGCGACGTGCCCGTGCTCGCCGCGGCGGACGGTCGTCTGACCGAGCTGCGCCGCATCAAGCGCGGGCGTGACGGGCATCCCGTCACACAGCTCGTCATCGACACCAAGGCGGAGCTCACGGAAGAAGAGCAAGCGGCCGACCCGCTCTTCCCGCTCGAGCCCCTCGCCGTCGACGCCGCGCCGGCTTCGCTGCTCGAGCGCTTCGAGCGCGCCGGCGTCGTTGCGGTCTCGCGCGTGCCGCAGGCGCTCGCGACGCGCCTCCGGGTCAACGCCGAGCTGCTCGTGATCGGTGCCGTCGACGCGGAGCCCGGGCTCAGCGCGGCGGCTGCCCTCGCGCAGGGCGCCCCGCAGCGTGTGGTCGCCGCCGCGAAGCTGCTCGCGCACGCCTCGGGGATCCACCGCGTGGCGATCGCCGGCCTCGCGCCGACGATCGACGCCCTCCGCGGCGCTGCCGAAGACGCGGACATCGAGCTTCTCGAGGTCCCGCCGCTCTACCCGAACGGTCTCGACGAGCTCGTCGCGCGGGCCGCGCTCGATGGCGACGGCTTCGCGACCGCGGTGCCCGTCGAGAGCGCCCTCGCGGCGCTCGACGCCGTCGAGAAGGGCGAGCCGCACGTCCTGCGGACGATCACCGCCCGCGCGGCGGATGGGAACACCCGGCGTGAGCTGACGGCCCCGGCCGGTTGCTCCTTCGCCGACCTGCTCGGCGCCGCGGGCTTCGAGCTGCGCGCCCACGACCGCCTGCTCGCGGGTGGCGAGATGATGGGCGCCGCGCTCATCGACACCGACGCGACCCTCGACGCCTGGGTGCGCGGCGTGACCGTCCTCGCCGACGAGCGCGCGGCGGGCTTCGCCTGCGAGCCCTGCATCGACTGCGGCGACTGCGCGACGCTCTGCCCGATGCGTCTCCAGCCGCAGTGGATCGGCCGCCTCGCGGAGTACGGCCACTACCAGCGCGCCGCCGAGGAGTTCGACGCGGAGCGTTGCGTGCGCTGCGGCCTTTGCGCTTACACCTGCCCGGCCGGGCGACCGCTCGTTCAGTGGATCGAGCTCGTCTGCCGGGAGACGGCAAATACGCCGTCTGCCGAGGGAGGTGCCGCGTGAGCAGCCCCATCCTCAAGGTAGGCCCGGCTCCCCACCAGGGATTCGGCGCCAGCCTCTCCGGACACTTCAAGGTCCAGCTCCTCGCGCTCGCGCCTGCGCTCGCCGCCGCACTCTACGTGCACGGCTGGCACGCGCTCGGCGTGATGGCGCTCGCCGCGGGCTCCGCGCTCGTCTTCGAGTACGTCACCGAGCGCCTCTTCGGCCAGAAGGTGCGCGTTCGCGATGGCAGCGTCGTCCTTCACGCGCTGCTGCTCGCTGCGCTCCTGCCGCCGTCCTTCCCGTGGTGGGGCACCCTCGCCGGCACGCTGGTGATGGTCGTGATCGGCCGCCAGCTCTACGGCGGGCTCGGGGCTTATCCCTTCCACCCGGCGCTCGTCGCCTGGGCGATGCTCGCGCTCTCGTGGCCGACCCGCGTGCAGCCGGTCGGCGGTGAGCTGCTCGGCAACGCGTGGCTGCCCGCGGTCGCGCTCGGCGGCCTCGCGCTGCTCGTTCTCGGGCACCTCGACTGGCGCGCGCCACTCGGCGCCGTCATCGGTGTCGCCGGCGGCGGCGCGCTGCTCGCGCTCTTCGTCGCCGACGTGCCGGGGCCGGTCGAGCTGCTGCTCGCCGGCAGCGTCCCGCTCGCGATCTTCTTCCTGATCCCCGAGCCGACGCTCTGCCCCTCGAGCCTGTGGCCGAAGTTCGTCTTCGGCGTGTTCGCCGGGCTCCTGATCGTCGTGATTCGCACCTTCGGCATCTGGGCCGAGCCCGTGCCGTTTGCACTCCTCCTCGCGGAGATGGCCGCGCCGCTGATCGAGCGGCTCCGGCCCGCCGCGCACCGGAAGGTGACGACCCATGCCTAGGATGGCGAAGATGCTGCTCGTCCTGACGGGCATCGCGGCCGTGAGCGGATTCTCGCTCGGCTTCCTGCACGAGCTGACCCGCGAGCGGATCGAGCTGCAGGTGCTCGAGAACAAGAAGCTGCCCGCCGTGAAGAACGTGCTGAGCGAGGCGCTGAGCGACGTGCTGCTCGCCGAGCGCACCGAGTTCGCGCCCGAGGAAGGCGACGGCAAGCTGCTCTTCCCCGGACGCCGCGACGGCGAGGGCACGCCCTACGCGGTGGCCTTCGAGGCGGTGGCCAAGGGCTACGGCGGCGATCTGACGCTGATGCTCGGCGTCGACCTCGCGACGGACACCCTGACGGGCGTCGCGGTCGCGACCCACTCCGAGACGCCGGGTGTGGGCTCCCGCGCTGCGGAGCCGGGTTTCACCGACCAGTTCAAGGGTCTCGGTGAAGGCGCCGTGTTCAAGGTGAAGAAGGACGGCGGCGCGCTCGATGCGGTCAGCGGTGCGACGGTGACTTCGCGCGCGGCGAGTCTCGCGGCCGAGGAAGGCTTCGCCTGGTATCTCGCGCACAAGGCCGAGCTCGCGAAGCGCCTCGAAGAGGCGCGCGCGGAGCAGGCCGCGGCTGGGGAGGGCACGAAGTGAGCTTCCAGAAAGAGCTGCTCAAGGGCCTCTGGGAGGAGATGCCCCCGTTCCGCGTCGTGCTCGGGCTCTGTCCGGTCCTCGCGGTGACGACGACGGTCGAGAACGGCCTCGGCATGGGCCTGTCGACGACCTTCGTCCTCATCTGCTCGAACATGCTCGTCGCGCTCCTTCGGAACGTGATCCCGAAGGAAGTGCGGATCGCCTCCTACATCGTGATCATCGCGACCTTCGTCGTCATGGTCGAGATGTTGACCAAGGCCTTCTTCTTCTCGATCAGCGAGTCGCTGGGCATCTTCATCCCGCTCATCGTCGTCAACTGCATCATCCTCGGCCGCGCGGAGGCCTTCGCCAGCAAGAACGGCGTGATGCTCTCGCTCGCCGACGGCATCGGGATGGGACTCGGCTTCACGATGGGGCTCGTCACCCTCTCCGCCGTGCGTGAACTGCTCGGCGCGGGCACGCTCCTCGGCTATCAGGTCTTCGGGGCAGACTTCGAGCCCTTCCGCTTCATGGCTCAGGCTCCGGGCGCCTTCGTGTGCCTCGGACTGATCCTCGCGGTGATGAACGTCATCGGACGGCGCGGCAAGCCGGCCGAGCTGGCGGGTTAGGGAGGACTGGCGATGGAGCTGCTCGAACTGGCCATTGCGGCCATCTTCGTCAACAACATCATCCTCGCGGGCTTCCTCGGGAACTGCCCCTTCCTCGGCGTCAGCAAGAAGATGGACACCGCGGTCGGCATGTCCGGCGCGGTCGCCTTCATCCTGACTCTCGCCGCTCTGATCGCGTGGGCGGTGCAGCGTTTCGTCCTCGTGCCCTTCGAGCTCGACTATCTGCAGACGCTCGCCTTCATCCTCGTGATCGCGTCGCTGGTGCAGCTCGTCGAGATGTTCCTCAAGAAGTTCGTGCCGGCGCTCTACCGCAGCCTCGGCATCTTCCTCCCGCTGATCACCACGAACTGCGCCGTGCTCGGTGTTGCGATCCTCAACATCCGCAAGGAGCACGGCTTCGTCGACTGCCTCGTCTACTCGCTGGCTTCGGCGCTCGGCTTTGGGCTCGCGCTCGTGCTCTTCGCGGGGATCCGCGAGAAGCTCGACACCTGCCCCGTGCCGAAGCCGATCGCCGGCACCGGGATCGGCCTGGTGACTGCCGGACTGATGTCGCTCGCCTTTTATGCCTTCAAGGGCATGATCTGAGTCGCGGAGACCCACCCATGCTCGGTTCCGGTCTGATGATGTCTCTGCTCGGTCTGGCCGCCGCCGGCGGCCTCGCCGTCGCGTCGCGGGTCTTCCGCGTCGAGCAGGATCCGCGTCTCGACGACGTGATCGACGCGCTGCCCGGCGCGAACTGCGGCGGCTGCGGTTATCCCGGTTGCGCCTCGCTCGCCGAGGCCGTGATCGCCGGCAAGGCGGGCCCGGACGCCTGCGTCGCCGGTGGCCCGGACACCGCGTCGGCCGTCGCTGGCGCGATGGGCGTCGAAGTCGTCTTCCAAGAGCCGAAGATCGCGAGCCCCGGTTGCCGCGGCGGCAAGCGCGCAGAGCTCCGCTTCGACTACGAAGGCCTCGCCGACTGCCGCGCGGCCTACCAGCTCCACGGCGGCCCGCTGCAGTGCGGCATCGGTTGCCTCGGCTTCGGCTCCTGCGTCAAGGCTTGCCCGTTCGACGCGATCGAGATGGGTGACCGCGGCCTGCCCGAGGTCTTCCCGGACCGCTGCAAGGGTTGCGGCCTGTGCGCCCATGCCTGCCCGGCCGACGTCATCGGCCTGCAGAACCTCTCTTCGCGCCTGACGCACCTCAACGAAGAGGACGACTGCCTCGCGCCCTGCCGCCAGGACTGCCCGGCCGAGATCGACATCCCCGGTTACGTCCGCGCTGCGGGTGAGGGACGCTACGAGGACGCGATCCGCATCATCAAGGAGCGCAACCCGCTCCCCTTGGTCTGCGGCCGCGTCTGCCCCGCGCCCTGCAACGACCACTGCCGCCGCCTCGACATCGGCGACGACCCGGTCTTCCACAACGCGATCAAGCGCTTCCTCGCCGACTACGAGTTCGGCACCGGCAAGCGCATTCCGCTCAGCCAGCTCCCCGACACGGGCAAGAAGATCGCGGTCATCGGCGGCGGCCCCGCCGGTTTGACCTGCGCGTTCTTCCTGCGCCGGCTCGGCCACAGCCCGACGATCTTCGAGGCGCAGAAGCACCTCGGCGGCATGCTGCGCTACGGCATCCCCGAGTACCGCCTGCCGAACGAGAAAATCCTCGACTGGGAGATCAAGGGCATCCTCGACATGGGTGTCGAGGCCGTCACCGAAGCGCGCTTCGGCAAGGACTTCGACGTCGAGGACCTCGAGGCCGAGGGCTTCGACGCGATCTTCCTCGGCGCGGGCGCCTGGATCGACTCGAGCATGCGCTGCGAGGGTGAGAACCTCCCCGGTGTCTTCTCGGGCATCGAGTTCCTCGGCCAGGTCGCCGCGGGCAACGCCCCGGAGATCGGGAAGAAGCTGATCTGCGTCGGCGGCGGCAACACGGCGATCGACGTCGTGCGCACCGCGCTGCGCCTCGGCGCCGAAGAGGTCACGCTCCTCTACCGCCGGACCCGCAAGGAGATGCCGGCGAACGAGGTCGAGATCGTCGCGGCCGAGCACGAGGGCATCAACTTCCACTTCCTCGCGGCTCCGACCAGGGTCATCGAGGAGAACGGCCAGGCCGTCGGCCTCGAGTTCCAGCGCATGGAGCTCGGCGAGCCCGACGACAGCGGCCGGCGTCGCCCGGTGCCCGTCGAGGGCTCCGAGACGCAGCTCATGGCGGACACGGTCGTCGCGGCGATCGGCCAGAAGGTCGACGCGGCGGTGATCTCCGAGCAGCTCCAGGCGCGCGGCGTCCAGGTCGACCGCTGGGGTTCGCCGGTTTCGAAGAAGCTGACGGGTCAGACCGACGCGCCACACATCTTCGTCGGTGGCGACCAGCGTGAAGGCCCCGGTCTCGTCGTCGAGGCGATCGGCGACGGCCGCCGAGCCGCGCGCGGCCTGCACCTCTTCCTGACGGGCCAGCCGGTCGAGCCGCCGGAGCACGCGCTGACCGGGCGTCTCGCGGAGTCCGAGCTCAAGGTGCTGCACGGTGTGCGGATCAGCGACCGCCTCGATCAGCCCGAGACGGACGCGAAGGAGCGTCGCACGAGTTGGGACGAGGTCGACCTCGTCATCAGCGAGGAGATGCTCAAGGAAGAGGCGGCCCGCTGCCTGATCTGCGGGACGACCTGCTACGACCACGACCTCTCGGAGAAGCGGTGATGAACGCGCGCCACACCTGGTGGATGCCTGCCCTCGCGCTCGTCCTGATCGGCGCGGCCGGTTTCCTCGCCCGGGGCAACGGTGACGAGACCGTCGCCCCGGACACCTTCGGTTCCGGTATCGGTTGGGATCACGAGCTGCATGCGCGGCACCCCGAGATCAACTGCCAGGCCTGCCACCACATGGAGGCCCAGGGCGTCACGGAGATGCGCCGCTGCAGCGAGTGCCACGCTCCGAGCGCGATGCTTCGCGAGCGCGTGGGCTTCGTGCGGTCCAGGGACCCCGAGGCTCCGGACAGCGAGCGCGCTCCGCGGATGCTCAACGCGGCGCACGCGAAGTGTGTCGGTTGCCACCAGGCGATGAAGGTCGACGACGCGATCGAGTGCAAGAGCTGCCACACCGACGTGAGCTCGACGGTCGAGTGCATGAGCTGCCACACGAACGCGGGCGAAGTGCTGCCGCAGCACGGGCACAAGCAGGTCGCGTGCACGAGCTGTCACGGCCCCGCGGCCGAGCTCGTCGCAGAGCGTCACGCGAGCGCGATCCCGGTGACGGTCGAGCCTGGCCACTGCATGGCGTGCCACGAGACCACCGAGGGATTCCTCGAGCGCAAGGAAGCGAAGCTCTACGCGGCGTGCCGCACGAAGCGCGGCCTGCCCGAGACCTGGGACGCGGTGGCGGTCGACGCCGAGGGCGTCGAGATCCCCGCGGGCCTCGAGCAGTGCTCGAGCTGCCACGCCGGCCACACGAACGAGAAGCCCGTCCTCTTCCCGGAGACGAAGCCCGAGCCGCGCTGCCCGCGCGACCCGGAGACCGAGCTCGAGAAGATGATCGCGGCAGCGCCGGAGGCGCCGCCGGCCGAGTGACCCAAGTCGATGGAGAACGAAGACGGGGCCCTCGCGGGCCCCGTTTTTGTTGGTCTCGGCGCGACCACGTTGGCCGTCGCGACACCTCGTGGTCCCCGGCGCGACCACACTGCCGTCGCGCGATGCGTCAGAACCGACCATGGGGGAGGTGGGTTCATTCCTTGCCGGGCGGAGCGGAGCACCGCCCCGCGATTCCGGGCTGGATAGTGGGACAGTCGACCTCTGGAGGGTCTCTCTCACGTCTTGCGCAAGGAGGTCGACCGTCCCGGTCGCAGCCGTCCCGGTCTCTGCGAGCACGTCGTCGGTCGTGCGGCGCACGATGGGACGGTCGACCTCTTGCGACGACGTTTCCTGGCTGCTCGGTTGAGGTCGACTGTCCCGGTTTCCAAGCACCGCAACGCGCTTCCTTGCTATGCTCTCGGCTGGTGACGTGTTGTCGCGCCCCGCGCGACCCGGCAAGAGCTGAACCCTTGCCTGACCGCCGGAATGGGGGGATCCGATGGAGCTGAGCGTAACCACGCGAAGGCCCACCACGCGCGAGGTGCTCGATCGCTGGCGCGGACTCTGCGTCCTGAACGGCAACGGAGCGGACGCGGAGCTCAGCCATGCCACCGACGAGCTATGCACGCTCGTGGCCTTGCTCGCCATCGATCGCGAGGCCTCGGAAGAGGTCGAGTCGTTCATCGAAACAAACACGCGCCCCCTGAAGATCGCGGCCTACCTCGCGCGGCACGGGACGATCCCCGAGACGCGCCCGCGCACGATCCTCGGTCGATCATGCGCGAGCGCCGGCGTCTTCGCCTCGCTCGCTCATCTCCTCGCCCGACAAGGCCGCGGCCGGTCCCGACCCGCCGCGTCCCTCCGCGTCGCGCGAGGCTTTCTGCCATGGGCAATCGCGGCACCCGCCGTCGTCGTCGACCCCGGTTGGGTGCTCGCGGATGGCGCGGTGCCTCGGAGCGTGCGCGCGACACACAAACTTCCCTGGCTGTTTGTCCTTCCGAGCTTGGCGTTGGCTCCTGTCGCCTCCATACCCGCCATGCTGCTCCTCCTCGCGGGGACGCTCATCATGTTGCTACTCTCCGTCCCACGCCGCGCGCCCCTGCCGCCCGCGCTTCGCGAAGCGCAGACCGTCGCGGACCTCTGCCGCGTGATCGGCGATGGGATGACGCGCTCGGGCGCGCGTAGCGCCACTGCCCATACCGTTCCGTAAGCCCCGTTTCCGCCCTTGCAGCGTTCTGCGATGATCGTCACGGGAAGGTGTTGGCGACGGCGGAGGCCGAAGCCATGCCGAGACAGACGCAGCTCTCGACGGACGATCTGCTCGCGCTGATCGAAGCGGGCAATCAGCTCAACCGGCTCAACTCGCTCGAGGAGTCGCTCGATCACATCCTCGCCATCGCGACGAAGCTCGCCGAGGCGGAAGCGGGCTCCGTGTTCTTGCCGACCGTGCGGGGCGACGAGCTTCGCATTGCCGCTTGTGTCGGGCCTGTGCCTCAGGAGGCGCTGCGTCAGGTGCGCGTCCCGGTCGGTCAGGGGCACGCCGGGCGCGTCTTCTCTTCCTGTCGCACCGAGGTCGACAACGCGGTGACGAGCCACTTCAAGAGCGTCGACGACGAGACCGGCTTCGTGACGCGGCAGATGGCCACCGTGCCGCTCGTGCACCTCGAGCAGGCCAAGGGCGTGATCCAGCTCATCAATCGCGACGGGGGCTTCGGCGAGCGCGAGGGCGAACTGCTCGCGCTCTTCGCGGAGCAAGCGGCGCTCGCGGTGCGCAACGCGGAGCTCTTCGAGAAGCTGCTCGGCACGAGCGGACTGCTCGCGAAGCCGTCGGTGCGGGAGCGCTTCGTCGAGCGCTTGCGACAGCCGAGCGCCGGGATGGTCAGTGAGCCGGAGGACTTCGCGATCCTCTACGTGGACATGCGCGGCTTCACCAAACTCTGCGAGTCGCTCGGGAACCAGTCGCACGCGATCAAGCCGGTCCTCGACGACTACTTCCGCATGTTGACGGAACACGCGACCTCGCGAGACGGCATCGTCAACAAGTTCATCGGTGATGGCATGGTGGCGGTGTTTCCAGGGCCCGCGCGCTTCGAGAACGCGGTGCAGGCGGCGTTCGGGATCGTCGAAGCGTTCCCCATCCTGCGCGAGCGCTGGGGTGAGGACACGCCGGTCAGCCTCGGTTTCCTCGACGTGGGCATCGGCATCACGATGGACCGGCTCTTCTTCGGGCAGATCGGGGGCGATCGGTGTTACGACGTCTCGGCGATCGGGGAGGGGCTGGGGCACGCGTCGCTGCTCGCGAACAACGCCCGCGACGGCAAACGCATCCTCTGCGCCAAGCACTTCCTCAAGGCAGGGGAGTGGCGGGAGAGGTTGAGTTGGGTCAGCGCCGAGGAGCTCGAGCCGATCCCGACGAAGCCGGGGGACAAGGCGATTGGCGCGTTCCAGTTGACGACGGCGCCCGGGGCGGACGTGTTCCTCTCGTACCGCCGGGCGCACTGGCAGAACGCCCGCCTGGTCCGCGCGGAGCTCGAGAAGAGCCACCGGGTGTTTCTCGATGTGATCGATCTCAGGAATGGCGACTTCGCCGAGGCGCTTCTGCACGCCGTCTCGACGAGCAAGAACTTCGTGGTGCTTCTGACGAAGGACAATCTCGAGCGCTGGCAGTCACCGGACGACTGGGTGCGCAAAGAGATCGCTCACGCGCTTGCGAACGAGGTGAACGTCGTGCCGGTCATGTGGGGGGACTTCGAGTTCCCGGCGGTGGAGGAGTTGCCGGAGGAGATTCGGGGGTTGCCGGGTTGCAATGCGATTCGGTGTACTCACGAGACTTATGAGGGGGCGGTGGGGAAGTTGCGGGAGTTTTTGGTGGGTGGGGGGTAGGGGGGCGTGGTCCGCTCGCGCGCTTGCTCGTGGGGACATGCGACTCTTCGGTTGTTGTGTGGAGGCTTGGTTTCCAGGAGTCGCACGTCCCTGGCCGTGGGCCTGGCCGCTGGCTTGCTTGTGGGACATGCGACTCCTCGGCTCGCGTGATGCAGCTTGGTTTCTAGGAGTCGCACG
>NPIF01001203.1_pt1 | contig 31191 bp, 27 predicted proteins | sample 8637461 | NCBI WGS metagenome assembly NPIF01 (sample SAMN07420641, study PRJNA396082) | bioreactor metagenome | isolation source: sample BR12 brine-fed electro-methanogenic bioreactor BR | place: Japan: Kochi | collected 2016-12-09
TTAGGAAACGCCGCATCTGGACTTGTTGCTGGGGTCAATGCAGCCCGTTTTGTTCAAGGGAAACAATTACTATCCTTCCCTCAAGAAACCATGATAGGAGCTCTGTGCTCCTTTGTTACACAAGCACCCCAAAGAGATTTCCAACCTATGAAGGCTAATTTTGGGATCCTTTCCCCAATTGTTCCAAAGGTTAGAGATAAACGCGAGAGGAAAGCAGCTCTTTCAGAGAGATCTATGCGTATCCTTCCAAATTTTATGAGTTCGTATGATGACTAGGGTTTTGAGACTTCTATTTATCTTTTTTCTCCTCTCTTTGATTGGATGTGCTGATGGTACTCAACCTTCCTCATTCAATGGGACGCTTGCTTTTGATCATATCGAAGCACAACTGAATCTTGGTCCTCGTGTTCCTGGAAGTGATGGAAGCCGTAACACTTCTGTTTATATACAAAACATCCTTGTTCAAAATGATTGGGATGTAAATTTTCAAGATTTCGTATATGATGGTGTTCCGCTCCGCAATATTGTCGCATCCAAAGGACAAGGAGAGAAAATTATCATCCTTGGCGCCCATTATGACACCCGTCTGTATTCAGATCAGGAAAGTGATAGTAGACAACAAACCACACCAGTCCCCGGTGCAAATGATGGCGCTTCGGGAACGGCAGTATTGCTCGAATTAAGCCGCTCGCTGCAAATCCCCGAGCATCTGAAGGTTTATCTGGTCTTTTTTGATGCTGAAGATCAGGGAAATATCAACGAGTGGAATTGGAGCATTGGCGCTGAGTATTTTGTTCATAATATGGATATCGTGCCCAATAGTGTCCTCATAGTGGATATGATCGGTGATAAAGATCTTCAGGTATACCAAGAGAAGAATTCATCTGATGAAATTAATAAAGCTATCTGGGATATCGCTAAAGATCTCTCATACCAGGACTATTTCATTCCCTCAGAGAAATATGCCATGCTCGATGATCATCTTCCATTCATCAACCGTGGTTACCAAACCGCCCTACTGATCGATTTCGATTATGTATTTTGGCATACAACACAAGATACACTTGATAAAATATCCAGCCGATCTCTCGAGATCATCGGAGATATCCTCATCAACTGGATAAATACTCAGTCATGACCACCCGCAAAGCGGGTGGCATGACCTGAGGCTATAAGCCTCTACTACTTGCGGCACCTCAAGGTGCCGCTTTCACTTCGTTCAAGCCTGGTGCACCGATTACCTAGCCACCCCTAAAGGGGTCTTCTGCCTCTTTCGTTGTGATCCGGTCCATCATCTGATCATGTTTCTCTTGCTCTCTTACGTACTTCGCTATGGTCGCTTCATTCAACCCTACTGTACTTACATAGTATCCCCGTGCCCAGAAGTGCCTGTTCCCATACTTGTACTTCAGGTTCGCATGCCGATCAAAGATCATTAGTGCGCTCTTCCCCTTCAAATATCCCATGAAACTTGAGACACTATACTTGGGCGGTATTGAAACTAACAGATGTATATGATCCACCATCGCTGTCCCCTCTATTATTTCTACCCCTTTCCATTTACAGAGATCTCTTAGTATTCCCACTATGCTCTCTTTGTATTTGTTGTACACGATCTTCCTGCGATATTTCGGTGTAAATACTATGTGATACTTACACATCCATTTTGTGTGTGCTAAACTCTTTGTCATAGAAATCACTCCTTTGTTTGGTGGCTTGAACTTCTGCCATTCTAATCGAGTGATTTCTCTTCTATAAGTTTTTTGTCTTCCACCAGCTTAGCTGGTGGTTTTTTGTTTCGGGCGTCCCGCCCTCAACTCACTAAAGTGATAATAAAAAAAGACCTCTTCAATTGAAGAGGTCTTTCGTTTCCAAAGTAGATCTACAGAGGATAGGCGATGATGAATAACCTACCCCATGAGTCGACGCTACCCTCTTGAATACAGGTTTGTAATGTCACATGATGATCACCTGTATACATCTGGTAAAACACTTGAGCCGCTGAGTATCGATCACCGGTTTCAAGGTTTACAAATTGGCTCGTTGATGACTTGGGAGAAAGTGCCTGGTATCGATATATCTCTGCGACCTCATATTGGCTTATTGATCCATCTCCATAAACGATCTGGATTATGCTTCCGAAAGTTAGGTCGAAAAATTTTGCGCCAGAAGAATAGTTATGAGCCAGCAACCCGATGGAGTTATACTGCTTTGCCATGCCGAATTGGGTTGCAACCCCTACCGTTTCTGACACATATCCTGCACTATTTGACGGTTGTTGGATCACGTTCAACGCCAATACATCATCTACGTACACCCCCCTGACTGCCTGGCTATATCCATCCGTTACAGATTCCACAAATCTCGATAATGCTGGATCGATATCGCTGAGTTCATCATTCAGCTGAATACCTGCAACAGCATCAAATGGTCGTTGGTAATCCTCGATTTTTACACCCGTTACGGGTATGTTTTGTGTTTCGCTAATACTTGGTACGATGAAAATAACTGTGAAGAGTAAAAATGCGATCAGTTTTTTCATTTCTTGCTCTCATCTCTTTCCGTCGACAAGAGCTATAGAAAAAACTGAATTTAAATGTGAATGGGAATTCACTTTTCGTTTTCGGCAGTCTGTCAGCCATAGCAAATATTTGCCTTAGGCACACAACTTTGCGCCCCCAGCTTTCACTGGGTTAGCCCTTATCGAACGATTTTTGACACAGAAAAAGCCTGCATACACAGGCCGATTCCTTTTTTAAAAATAAAAAAGACTTCGGTAACCTGGCGATCATTGCTGCTATAGCTTTAGACCCATGGCTTTGCGTCCTCAACTTTCGTCGAGTTTGCCTTTTCGTGCCTTCTCTTTTAAATGTTCTAGTAAAATTTTATCATAATCTATTAAGAATACAATAGCATATATTGGATTGTACTTCTCGTATTTAAAGGGAAAAATGCCTAGACCAGAAATATATGAAACAGAACCTCCAAAGGAGAAAGCCATTCTTGTTGGGATCGAGATCCGAGATCAGCAATCAATTCTTTCCCTGGAGAACTCGCTTGAGGAATTAAATCTTTTAGCAGAAACCGCTGGAGTTGAGGTGGTGGGTGAATTAACACAAAAATTGGACCACCCAAATCCTTCAACTTTCATCGGTAGCGGAAAGGTTTCAGAGCTGAAGAGTCTGGTTGCTGCTTTACAGGCGGATATGGTCATATTTGATGACGAATTGAATCCTCGCAACTTTCGAGAATTAGAAGAAGCCCTACCCCCGGGCACAAAAGTCATTGATCGCACAGGACTTATACTGGATATTTTTGCTTTGCACGCAAGTACTCGTGAAGGTAAGCTCCAAGTGGAACTTGCTCAATATGAATATTTGTATCCCCGTTTGACTCGAGCCTGGACACACCTGGTGCGTCAAGCGGGTGGTGGTGGCGGACGGACAGGTAATGGTGGCGTTGGCCTGCGTGGCCCTGGTGAAACTCAGCTAGAGGTCGACCGTCGCAAGATTCGCAATCAGATCAGTTCACTCAAGAAAGAACTTGAGAAAGTCCAAAGCCATCGACAACTTACCAGGGCGAAAAGGAAGAACTCCAACCTTCCGCTCATTGCGCTGGTTGGATATACCAATGCCGGTAAATCCACTTTGGTTAATGCCCTGACCAAAGCCAATGTATATGTTGCCAACAAGCTCTTCGCCACCCTCGATCCAACAACCCGGCAACTTTGGCTCTCTGAGGGTAAAGAAGCCCTGATCACAGATACCGTTGGATTTATTCAAAAATTACCCCATCAGCTTGTGGCTGCATTCCATTCAACCCTGGAAGATATCACGCAAGCAGATCTTCTCTTGCATGTTGTGGATATATCCAACCCGAATGCGATCGCACAATGGAAATCGGTTTTAGATACATTGATCGATATCAAAGCAGATGATATCCCCATTCTCACGATATTGAATAAGATTGACAAATTCCCAAATCTGGATGAAGTGATCCATCACGAATTTCCTCAATTCCGCGAAGCTATCCCAATCTCAGCCCAAGAAGGAGTGGGGCTTTCTAACCTCCTTCAACGAATTAGAGAAATGCTCTATGAGGAAATGGTCTCTGTTTCTTTGAAGATTCCCTATAACAAGATGGATCTGGTTAATCTAATTCATCAATCAGGATTGGTCGAAAAATCGGAACACGAGATAGATCATACACACATTCAAGGGAAGATCCCCACCCGGTTATATCGAACCTTATCCCCATATATCCAGGAATGATCCATTAAACAAAAAAGGCGCTGTTAAGATACAGCGCCTATCTGGTAATCACAAGGGTTTATTCGTTGTCAACGTCAATGACTTCGCGCCCTTTATAAAAACCGCAATTGGGACAAACTGTATGCGGTAATCGCATTTCACCACAATTACTGCACTGAACCAAATTCTTGGCCTTCAATGCATCATGTGCTCTACGTCGATCCCTTCGCCCTTTGGACAACTTCCGTTTTGGAAGAGGAGTCATTTTGTACCTCCAATAATATACATAAAAAACGACCCATTATTATAAGCACATGCTTGCTTTTATGTCAAGAAACTGAGAAGTCCAGAATAATCCATTTATGACAAAAAAGAGAATGGATTAAGAAGGTTCACCTTTTCTTGGATAAAAAAATGGTTTATAAACAATCATAACGGAGAAAAATATATGAGAAATGAAGTTGTCCTTATTACTGGAGCAAATGGTGAGATCGGCCATGGTTTGATCAAAGCCCTGGCAAAGAAAAATGGCACCCAGATTGTCGCGCTCGATCTTAAACCCCTCGACGAAAGCCTCGTTCCCTACTGCGATCGTTTCATTCAAGGTGATATCCTGGATTCCATGCTGCTTGGTAGATTGATGGCAGAATATGATATTACGACCATCTACCATCTTGCTTCTATCCTCTCTACGAAAGCCGAATACAATCCTGAGACCGCTCACAAGATCAATGTTGAAGGGACACTCAACCTTCTCCGTTTGGGTGTAGAACTATCTACCTGGCAGGGCAGTTCTGTCAAATTCATCTACCCCAGTTCTATTGCCGTCTATGGTCTGCCAGATCAGGAAACCAAGAAGAAAGAAGGTCGCATAAAAGAGTGGATGTGGTGTACGCCCATCACCATGTATGGTTGCAATAAACTCTACTGCGAGAATCTTGGGAAATACTATACCTATAACTACCGGCAATTGGCAAAGGATCGCAGTAAGCATACAGTGGATTTCCGCTGCATACGTTTCCCAGGGCTTATCTCAGCCGATACCGTTCCCACCGGAGGAACCAGCGATTACGGTCCAGAGATGCTGCATAACGCCGCCAAAGGCGAGCAATATGCTTGCTTTGTGCGCCCTGATACACAAATCCCCTTCATGGCAATGCCAGACGCCATCAAATCTCTCTTGATGATCGAAAATGCTCCCAGAGAGTCATTGACACAATCAGTGTATAACGTGAGTAGTTTTGCGCCTACAGCAAGAGATATTTACAATACAGTAAAAAAATCCTACCCCGACGCAGAGATCACATTTGATGTTCACCAGCAACGTCAGGCTATCGTCGACAGCTGGCCAGAGGATTGTGATGATTCAGCCGCACGCTATGATTGGGGTTGGGAACCAGAGTATGATATGCAGCGTTCTTTTGAAGAATATCTGATCCCTTCCATTCGTAAACGTTATTCGAAATAGTCCTCAGTAAATAAAGACCAGCACCAGGTCATTCACATTGGTACCGCTGGGTCCAGTCACGACAAGACCCTTCGTCAAATCGTGATAAGTATATGAATCATTCGCATCTAGATAGGATTGAGCAACCAGATTCTTTTCCAATCCCCTACTAACTGTCGCTCCGTTCACAATCGCTCCGGCTGCATCAGTTGGGCCATCTTCTCCATCCGTCGCGAGAGAAATCAGACAACAATTTTCAGCCCCATCCAACGCTATGGCAGCCGCCAGTGCTAATTCCTGGTTCCTCCCCCCTCTTCCATTCCCCTTCATAGTCACTGTTGTTTCTCCCCCATAAACCTTGCATTGCTTCCCTTTTGATTCTTTTTCTTTATCTGCAATGATATCTCTGGCTATGCGCTCTCCTACCTCCCGAGCTTCACCTTGTAATTGTGTGGTCATAACTGCAGTCGAATATCCCAGATTTTCTGCTGTTTTCTTTGCGGCTAGAGCAGCTGCAGTATTATTCCCAACAAAATAAGTAAATACCTTGTTCTCCTCTTTTACTAGATCTATGTTCGTTCCTCGCTCATCCCCTTCATCAGGAATGCATAAAAGCCTTTTAATATTGGATGGGATAATTTCTATCAGATCATATTTTTCCAATATGCTTACGGCTTCCTCTCTGGTATGTGACGAAGCAACAGTTGGACCTGATGCTATCATGTCCAACGGATCACCCACAACATCAGACAATATCAAAGAAATGACAGTTGCAGGATGAAAATGACGCAGCAATCCGCCGCCTTTTACCTCATCGATCTGCTGCCGGATGACATTGATCTCCTCGATGGAAGCTCCACACGCCAGTAATTTCCTGGTTAAACTTTGGTAATCCTCAATTGTTATCCCTGTTTTTGGTTTAACAGCTAAAGCTGATCCACCCCCAGAAATTAGGCAGATCACAATATCATCAGGCTTAAGTTTTTGTAACATATTCATTGCCGATTGTGCTGCTGACACACTTTTTTCTGTTGGAATGGGATGATCCCCTTCTAAAACCTTTATCTTAGGATGCAATTCCTTTTCAAGATCGCGATCAATATGTTTGGTGATCAGAATTCCGCTCTTAATACTAGCTTCGAGGATGTGCTTTGCTCCCAAAGCCATCTTTTGAGCTGCTTTTCCCAATCCAAATATGTAAATGTCTCCGCAAATATCGATTTTTTCGTTTCCCCCTGCCAATAATATCTGGTTATCTTGATATTGAAAAAAGGTCTCTACTGCATTTTCAGGGTCCACTCGCTTGAAAACTGCTTGGAGTATCTCAATATAGTCATTCTTATGGAGAAAATTGTCTGCTATTGTGATTTTGATGCTCTTTTCTATGTTCATAATGATATTTTAATAGAAAAACATTCACATTCTTTATCTTCATATTTTCTTTAAAGCGAGTACAATATGTAATTGTGCCCGGCATATACCGGGAAAACTATCAAAAACTATCATTTTCAGGAGGTCATGCTGTGAACCTTAAGGTTATGAACGGTTTGCTGACACCAAAATCCGTCGCTATCATTGGTGCTTCTTCAACAGAAGGGAAAATTGGGCATACCGTTGTTAAAAATCTAATTGAAAGTAAATACGAGGGTGGTGTCTACCCCGTAAACCCCAAAGCAGATGAGATACTGGGTCTGACTTGCTATCATTCTGTATCAGAGATTCCCGGTGAAGTTGATGCAGCCATTCTTACCGTACCGGCAAAATTTGTTCTGGGCTCCATCAAAGAATGTGGTGAAAAAGGTGTCAAAGGCATTATCATCATCACTTCAGGTTTTAGTGAAGTTGGTGAAAAAGAGCTCGAAAAAGAACTTGTAGAAACTGCCAATTCATATGGTATGCGGATCCTTGGTCCGAATATCGTTGGCGTTCTCTCGAACTCAGATAATTTCAATGGGTCCTTTGCTCCATTCCTGCCACTGAACGGTAGCGGTTCACTGGTTTCTCAGAGTGGTGCACTTCTCATCGGTATCGATGCAGCTACCTATTTACGCGGCGTCGGTTTTGACAAGCTCATTTCGATTGGCAATATGTCCGACGTAAGTTTTGCCGACACCATTGAATGGCTTGATCAAGACGAGAAAACCAAGTGTATCTCCCTGTATATTGAAGGTTTCAAACAGGGTCGCAAGGTAATTGAAGTCTCACAAAAAGCACATAAACCGATCATCGGTCTCAAATCTGGTATTTCTGCACATGGTGCTGCCGCTGCTGCTTCACACACCGGTTCTCTGGCCGGCGCAGCCAAGATCTACGAAGCTGCCTTCAAGCAAGCTGGCATCATCTGGGCGGATGACCTCAATAACCTGTTTGATCGTACCCTTGCATTATCTCTCCAACCACCCATGAAGGGCGAGAACCTGCTCATCATTACCAATGGTGGTGGCGTTGGTGTTCTTGCAACTGATGCGGCGGAACGAGATGGTGTTCCTCTGAAATTTGCTCCTGAAGATGTTCAGGCAGAATTGAAGAAACACATGCCCGCATTTGGTTCAGCCAAGAATCCTGTCGACCTGACTGGTATGGCTGGCACCGATTGGTACAGTGATTCAGTTGAATTTGCCATTAAACATCCGTGGGTCGATGGTCTCGTAGTTCTCTACTGCGAAACAGCTATGACCAACCCGCTCGAGATCGCCAAAGGTATCAAAAAGGCAGTGGAAGATTCTGGCGTAACGGATAAACCGGTTACAGTTTCCTACGTAGGTGGAGAAAAATCTGAAGAAGCAATGCGCTGGCTGGTTGAGAATGGTATTCCTGCATACGGAGCACCCGATCTCGCCATCAACGCTATCGCTGCGCTGCGTGAATTTGCCCTTAACAAAGAGAACAACGATTCTGCCGGTTATGATATTGGCAACGTTGATAAAGAAAAAGCTCTGGCTGTTATCGAAAAGGCACGCAAAGATGGACGTGATGCTCTGACCGAGATCGAAGCAAAACAAGTCTTCGAAGCCTACCAGCTCCCAGTCACCCATTCGAGAGTTGCTACATCCGAAGATGAAGCTGTGGCGTTGGCAGAAAAGATCGGATACCCGGTTGTTATGAAGATCGTTTCACCTGACATCCTGCACAAATCCGATGCTGGCGGTGTCAAGGTCAATGTAAAAGACGAAGCAGGTGTCCGACAAACCTATCAGACCATTCTTTCCAATGCCAATGCATACAAAGCCGATGCCAATATCCATGGCATCCTGGTACAGGAAATGGCGCCCATGGGTACAGAGGTTATCCTCGGATCTGTCAACGACGCTACATTTGGACCAACTGTTATGTTCGGTCTCGGTGGTATCTTTGTGGAAGTTCTCAAAGACGTCACCTTCCGTGTCGCCCCCTTCTCCAAGAAACAGGCTCTAGAGATGATCTCCGAGATCAATGGTGCTCCGATCTTGCGTGGTGTTCGTGGAGAACTCCCAAGAGATATTGATGCATTAGCAGACGCAATTTGCAAATATGCTTACATGGTCATGGATCTGTCCGCTGAGGTAAGCGAATCAGATGCGAACCCTGTCCTTGTCTACGAAGAAGGCAATGGATTGAAGGTCGTGGATGCGCGCATGATCCTCAAGAAAAAATAAATTTTGATATGAAAAGAGGCTGGTTATCTACCAGCCTCTTTCTTTTTAATCTGCCAGCGTTCCCATGCACCGGTCCAGGGAGCTTTATTGCTCAGGCGTTGATATGGTTGATGATCTCGGCAAACCTGACGGAGGGCATCAACATCACCTGCAATTTTCTGCCAATCCCTATTCGATAATTTTCTCTTTATAGAATTCAAAAGCATGGGAAGCCATTCCCATTCCGCTCTAAATTTTTCTACTTTTACCCAATATCCTCGTTTTTCCCATGGTTGTGTCGTTTTATCGAGTAAGTTGCTGATCTCTTCCAAGGTCATGGTAATAAAAGCGTACACATCACGCTTTTCATCAGGCGTAACATTTTTATTTTTATCCATATAATTGATGGCTGTAGCAATAAAACGTAAATATGAATTTCGCTGGGTGGAATAATTATTTCGATTAATTACACGCGACATTTGCTTCCCTTTTTCTTAATAAAATGAAAGAAAGATTATACTCGCATTGACGCGTTTTGAGCTATCGCATATAATTTCTTGGCTATTGGGGAAGTGCTGGAATTGGCAGACAGGCGTGACTTAGGATCACGTGCCGCAAGGCGTGAGGGTTCAAATCCCTCCTTCCCTACAAGCTAATACCTGGTTTATAAGGAAATTATCTTGAAATTCGAAAAGAAAATACTCAAAGATCATCAAGCTCAATTGGATGTCAAGTTTGACCAAAAAACATTCGACCAATACAAAGTACGCGCTGCAAAAAAAATATCATCGCGATCAAAGGTACCTGGCTTTCGCCCTGGTAAAGCTCCTTTGGATGTTGTAGCCCGTATGCACGGTGAAGATTTTGTCAATGAAGAAGCATTAGAGATCCTCGTTCAAGACAAATATCCCGTTCTTCTGGAAGAAGCAGAAATCAAACCTGCTTCAGCCGGTAAATTAGAAAAGGTCGAGAAACTTGATCCACCCCACCTTATCTTCGTTGTGCCATTAGAACCCGAAGTAGAGCTGGGTAAATACAAGGACATTCGCAAAAGCTTCGAGCTACCGGAGATCACCGATAAAGAGATCAAAGAAGTAATTCACAATCTTCAACTGAATTATGCAACTGCACAGAATGTAGAGCGTGAAGCCAAAAAGGGTGACCTTGTAAACTTCAAGCTCACAGCCACCATCACCAATCCTGACGAAGGACAAGATGCTGAACTGTTGAAAGATTCCCCTTACCAGATGATCATTGGTGAAAAGCAGCGAGAAGAATTCCCCTACGATGGTTTTGATAAAGAACTGGTCGGGCTAAAGGAACAGGATAAAAAAGACCTTTCGCATAAATATACAAAAAAATCCAATCTGGAAAAACTACAGGGTAAAGAGGTCAAATTTGATATTGAAATACTCAATGTCAAGGAATTACAACTCCCAGAGGTTAACGATGAGTTTGCTAAAAATGTATCAGGGTTAGATTCTGTAGACACGCTCAAAGAGTCTATCAAAAATCAACTAGCCTATACAAAAAATGCAGACTACGAAGAAAAATACTACAACGATCTCATTGATGAGATCATCAGTATTTCAAAAATTGCCTATCCTCCTGTCCTTCTAGAAGAAGAAATTGACCGCGTTCTGCACGATTTTGAACATAAATTATCCCATCAGAATATGGATCTGGATCTCTTCCTCAAATTGAATAAGATGGAAATGGATGAATTCAAAGAAAAGGAACTTGCTCCAGTTGCAAAGAAACAATTGGAACACTCGCTTGTTCTGGATGAGATCTCCAAGGTTGAAGATATTGAATTAAAGCAAGATGATCTGGAAATGGTCTACCGCCAGACAATGTATGAATACCAATCTCGTGATGATTTCAAAAAGGTCAAACGCGATTTATCACCTAAAAAACTGGCAAACTCGATCCTCATGCAGGCCGCTTCACGTTTGATGAATCGCCAGGTATTAGATCTGATCAAGAAGATCGCCAATGAGGAAACTGAAGAAGAGGAAGCCAAAAAAGAAGAAAGTTCTGATTCAAAAGAATCAAAGACAGCAACGGAAAATGTAGAGTCAGAAGAAAAGTCCTCCGAGAAAGCCCAAGCGAAAAAGGAGGAACCCAAAGTAAAAGAGGGTAAGAACGATGAATAAACATGATTTTTCTGCTGTAGTTCCCATGGTAATCGAATCTTCGAGTCGTGGCGAACGTGCTTACGATATTTTTTCCCTTCTCCTTCGAGAACGGATCGTTTTCGTCGGATCAGCTATCAACGACCAGGTTGCCAACCTCCTGGTTGCACAACTTCTTTATTTGAATCGTGAAGATTCAGAAAAAGAGATCCATATGTACATCAACTCACCTGGTGGTCAGATCTACTCTGGATTGGCGATCTATGACACAATGAAGATGATCCCCAATCCCATCAGCACAGTTGCAGTTGGTGTAACTGCCTCGTTCGGAACAGTACTTCTAGCAGCAGGAACCAAAGGCAAACGCTATGCACTGCCCCACGCGACCATACACATGCACCAGCCCTTGGGTGGCGCTGAAGGTCAAGCCTCCGATATCGAGATCCAGGCACGTGAGATCTTGCGTTTGAAATCACGTTTGAATGAGATCATGTCCACATGCACAGGACAACCGATCGATGTTATCGAAAAAGACACCGAACGTGATCTCTATTTGAGCGCAGACAAAGCAGTTGAATACGGCCTGGTTGATAAGGTCCTTGTTCCTCCGTCAGAAAAGTAAAATTTTCGGGATTGCATTACAATAATACCGAATACAACCCAGTATTCGGTATTTTTTATTCAGGAGCCCATTATGAATCCAATACTACAGGAAGTAAAAGCAGTAATACTTGATATGGACGGCGTTCTTTGGAAAAGTAATCAGCCGTTGTGTGATCTCCCTGCGTTGTTCAATAATTTCAGGGAAAACAATATCAAATTCCTGTTTGCTACCAATAATGCTATGCGCACTGTATCGCAATATATAGAGAAATTTGATTCTATGGGTGTCGAGGTGGAAGCATGGCAGATACTCACTTCTTCCATCGCCACAGGGTATTTGCTCTCAAAGGACTTCCCAGATGGAGGTGCAATCCATATCATGGGCGCTAAAGCCTTAGAAGATACATTATGCGGATTTGATTTCCATAATTCATCCCAGGATCCAATTGCGGTAGTAGCCGGACTTGATCCTGATGTAACCTATGAACGCCTAAAGAAAGCTTCTCTGCTGATCCAGCAGGGCATCCCATTCTATTTCACCAATCCAGATGCCACCTATCCTACTCCAGAAGGTTTCTGCCCCGGTGCAGGTACATTTCTGGCCGCATTAGAAACTGCAACGGGGGTACGGGCAAAGATCGCTGGCAAACCACAACCCTATGTGTTTGAAGCGGGACTCGACCGCCTGGGTATCACTGCGGAAGAAGCGCTGGTTGTTGGTGACCGTCTGGAAACCGATATCCTTGGCGGAAACCGTGCTGGCTGTAAAACAGCCCTGGTACTATCAGGTATTGCCTCTAGGAACGATCTGGAGAACTGGGAACCGAAACCAGATATCGTTCTGGACAATATCATGAACCTGTTTGATTGAAAGGTATTGTTGGATACTATTCTCGATCGTTCTAAGAAAGAGTTACATCAATTCCTGCATGAGCACGATCAACCAGGATACCGCCTTGACCAGATCTGGCGTGGGTTATACCAATCCTATTATGAGGACTGGTCGCAATTCAGCAACCTTCCCAAATCACTGCGAGAAGTTCTTTCTTCTCACTTCTCCATCAATCCCTTGCAATTAGTGAGATCCATCCAATCCAGCGATGGGTTTACAGAAAAAGCACTGTTCAACCTGAGCAATCATCATCCGCTTGAAGCTGTTCTCATGCGCTATAAAGAACGTACTTCGATCTGTATTTCCAGTCAATCGGGCTGTCCCATCGGATGTTCTTTTTGCGCCACAGGTAAATTAGGTCTTCTGCGAGATCTATCATGTGGAGAGATCATCGCTCAATATTTACATTTTGCTCGTCTTCTGGCAAAGGAGCAGGAAAAGATCACCAATATCGTTATTATGGGTATGGGTGAACCATTTTTAAATTACAGAAACGTGAAGGCCGCTTTACACATCCTGCACGATGAAGATGGTCTCAACGTCGGTTCGCGGCGTGTTACCGTTTCCACAATTGGTATTCCCGATAAGATCATTCAATTTGGAGAAGATTTTCCACAGGTAAATCTGGCCGTCAGCCTGCATGCACCCACAAACACCATCAGGGATACGCTGGTTCCAATAAACCGCCGCTATCCCATTGAAGATATCCTGCAAGCAGTCAAAAACTATATTGAGAATACGAACCGTCGTGTCACATTTGAATACGTCATGATATCCGGCACCAATGACAGTCATGAAGATGCACTGCAACTATCTCGATTACTACATGGACTGCTCTGTCATGTGAATCTCATCCCTCTCAACAGCACCGATGAATTTTCCGCTGTACCTTCACCTCTATCTACAATACAAAAATTCAAGAGTATATTAGACGATCATAACATTCCAACCACCATCCGTTTCAGCAAAGGCAGTCAGATTCAGGCTGCGTGTGGACAGCTTGCTGGAAAGCATAGATGATCTCATTTTTCAGAATATAATAGAACCCTCACTATCTTTAGATCAAGGAGTTTACCGTGCAAGATCTACACGAACGTATTGTACTTAGCCGCTCAAAGCTGAACACGCTCAAGGAGCATCTTTGATTGGGATAAAAAACAGTCTGACCTAAAAAAGCTCTCCAAAGAATCGGAAAGCAGTGATTTTTGGAATAACACAAACCATGCCCGCCGTGTAATGAAGACCATTGCGGATATTTCTGAAGTTCTGCAAACATGGGAAGATTTGGAAGAGAAGATACAAACCGTATCTGATCTTATCGCTCTCGGGGATGAATCTCTGCGTCCAGATTTGGAAGAAGAATTAATATCGATCGAAAAAAAGATCGATATCCTTGAATTTGACACGCTTCTTTCTGGACCCTATGACAGGGGAAATGCCATTCTATCCATCAATGCAGGTGCTGGAGGAACGGATGCCCAGGATTGGGCTGAAATGCTTGAGCGCATGTACTTGCGCTGGGCTGAGAAATCGGGTTTCGGCAGAGAGATCATCCACCTGACCGAAGGTGAAGAAGCCGGCATCAAGAGCATCTCCATCGCCATTTCAGGCAAATATGCCTATGGATACTTGCGCGCTGAGAAAGGTGTGCACCGCCTGGTGCGATTATCACCATTTGATGCTGCCCATCGCCGCCACACCTCTTTTGTGCAGGTTGAAGTTTTACCGGAAGTGACCGCAGAGGATCCCGATGTTACTATCAATCCTGATGACCTTGAAATGGATGTTTACAAATCCGCTGGCGCAGGAGGGCAGAATGTTCAGAAGAATGCTACAGCCATCCGGATCAGGCATAAACCCACCGGTATCGTGGTAACCTGTCAGAATGAACGGTCCCAACTGCAGAACAAGGAAAATGCCCTCAAAGTGCTGCGCGGACGCTTGTATGCTCTCAAGCTTGAGGAACAAGAAAAAGAAATCGCCAAACTAAAAGGAGAATTCCAGAAGATCGAATGGGGCAGCCAGATCCGCTCTTACGTGCTTCATCCCTACCAGTTGGTAAAGGACCATCGCACAGATTTTGAAATGGGTAATGCACAGGCGGTGTTGGATGGAGATATTGATGGTTTCATCCAGGCTTATCTGAAATATAAGAAATAGCTTTATATAAAAAGAAGAACCCCGTTTTGCGGGGTTCTTTTTTTTCAGTCCAGCACTCTGGCAAGTTCAAATAGTTCCATATCGATCTGCTTCTTTTTCCCGACCACGTCTTTCAATGGTGTGGTCTTGAGTGCATTCTTCACCCAACCGACCAGCACACCATATTCACCACGCTCCAGGCAATCGACAGCACCGGCACCCAAGCGGCTAGCCAGAATACGATCTTGCGCGCTGGGTGATCCGCCGCGCTGAACATGACCGAGGATGGTCACGCGCAAAGCAAACCCGATCTCTTCATGATGTTCCTTGAAGTAATCCGCCAATTTCGTCGCGTTATACTTGGCACCCTCGGCTACGATAACGATGGCGTGCGATTTTCCTCGCTGATAGGCTTCAGAAAGCACGCTGACGATCTCTTCTGGTTCCACCTCAACTTCCGGTAGTGTGACTGTCTCTGCGCCACCTGCGATAGCTGCCATGAGTGCCAGATAACCACACTTCCGGCCCATCACTTCGAGAAGAAAAGCACGTTGGTGGGAGGAGCCTGTCACTTTCAAGCGGTCAATCGCTTCCAGCGCGATATTCAATGCTGTATCCACACCAATGGTTATGTCAGAGCCAACCAGGTCATTGTCAATAGTGGATGCCACACCCACTGTGGGGAATCCCAATTCTGATAACAGATAATTCCCTGTCTGTGACCCATTTCCACCAATGACAACCAATCCTTCGATGCCATTTGCGTTCAACGCCCGCAGTGCTTTCTTGCGACCTGCCTCCGTTTTAAATTCTTCACAGCGTGCGCTACCCAGAAAGGTGCCACCTTTTTGGATAATTCCGCCAACATCTCTTGGTCCAAGGGGTTGGAATCTACCTTCGATCAAACCGGAATATCCTAGAGGGACGCCGAATACTTCCATCCCCTTTTGAACTCCTGTTCTCACAACCGCTCGTATTGCGGCATTCATTCCAGGAGCATCACCACCACTAGTTAGTACTGCGATCCTTTTCATAAAAATCTCCGAAATTTAAAAAATTCAATGAATTCTAACATAGCATATCATTTTCAATATAGTTTAGTGACCTTATTAACTAGAATTTTTCCCGACATTCTGGTTGAATTGAACTCGATTCCTATTAAAATTGAAAAGCCATGACAATGAAATCCAATCGCATCCAACAGCATCCCATCCTTCCAGTCAAAAGAGGAGCACCGATCCATTTCACTTGGGAAGGCAAAGAACTTGTGGGTTATGAGAACGAGACCATCGCTTCAGCTCTCATTGCCAACGGTGTACATGTCTTCCAGTACCACCACAAAGATCATTCCCCGCAGGGCATCTTCTGCGCGAATGGACAATGTTCGCAATGTCTGGTGCTGGTGGATGGCTTACCCCGCAAAGCCTGCATGGAGCCCTTGCAGCAGGGAATGCAGATCACCAGGCTGCATGGCTACCACACACTACCCGCACATGACCCCGACACCGCAGTCACGCCCAATATCCAACGCCATGTACAAGTCCTTATCATTGGGGCAGGCCCTGCTGGACTTTCAACTGCCATTGAACTGGGACGTGCTGGTATTGAGACCCTGCTGATCGATGACAAACAGAAACCAGGTGGCAAACTGCTTCTCCAAACCCATCGCTTTTTTGGCTCCCGGGAAATGGTGTATGCCGGAACACGTGGTATCGATATCGCACATATCCTCGAAGAACAAATTCGAGAACAACCCAGCGTGGAGCTGTGGCTCAACTCTCCGGCTATTGGCGTTTTCAGCGATCATAAAGTAGGTATCCACAAAAATAACCAACAATACGCGCTTGTCGAACCTGAGATCATCGTCATCACCACCGGAGCAAGAGAAAAGACACTACGCTTTCCTGGAAACACACTGCCCGGTATCCTGGGTGCAGGTGCATTTCAAACTCTGCTCAACCGAGACCTGGTCATCCCTGGTAACAAATTTTTCGTAATTGGTGGAGGTAATGTAGGTCTCATCGCTGCTTACCATGCCCTCCAGGCGGGTATACAGATCGCTGGTCTTGCTGAGATCATGCCAGAATGTGGCGGCTACAAGGTCCATCTGGACAAATTACAGCGTCTGGGTGTGACCATTCACACATCCCATACCATCGTATGCGCTGATGGGACTGATCATGTGGAATCCGTGACCATTGCCCCGGTGGATGAACATCTACAGCCACAAACTGACCTGGCATTCTCTATCCCTTGTGATGGTGTCTTAATCGCAGCTGGGCTTTCTCCGGTCAATGAGTTCTACGAGCAAGCACGTAAATTTGGTATGCAGGTATACGCAGCGGGTGATGCACAGGAGATTGCTGAAGCTTCCGCTGCGATCGTATCCGGCAAGATCACAGCTCGTGAGATCCAGCGAGATATGCAAAACAAACCATCCTATGAAGAAGAAATAACTTCACTCCAAAACCTAAAAGATACACTATCCGCAAAACCAGGTTCAACGATCCATTCCAATGGAACAAACCAACAGAAAAGTGTAAGACCCGTCTTCCACTGCGTGCAGGAGATCCCCTGCAATCCCTGCTCGGGTCTTTGTGTTCACAATCTCATAAAAATATCTCCTGATAATATCCTTGAAACTCCCCAGTTTGTCGACCCGGATGGGAAATGTGTTGGTTGTGCACAGTGCGTCATCGGCTGTCCCGGTCTGGCTGTGACACTTGTGGATTACCGTAAAGATACTGAGTTTCCATTTGTTACGCTAGCTTGTGAATTCAACACACTAAAAAAGGATCTACTTGGAAGATCGTTCCCGGTGACCGATCGTGAAGGCAACCGCATCGGTATTGCACAACTGATCGATATCGCTCAATCACCACGTATGAATCACACTTCTCTGCTCAAGATCCTTGCCCCGGCTGAAATAGCAGAAAAGATCGCCGGAATCCAACTCACAGAACCCATTACGCAAAAGCAAGAACCTATACATGAAGATAGCAGTGCGCAAGATACGATCATCTGCCGATGTGAACGAGTATCGGAAAATGAGATCCGCAATCTTGTGAGATCCGGCATACGAGACCTGAACTTGATAAAAGCCATTACCAGGGCAGGTATGGGCGCATGCGGTGGGAAAACGTGTGAATCACTCATCATTCAGATCATGCGCGAAGAGGGTATAACAGAAAAGGAGATATCCCGATTCAAGAAACGCCCTCTTACTGTTGAAGTACCATTACATACTTTCTTGGAACCAGAAGAGTGATTTTGTGGCGATGACACTATGAAAAACAACAATTACGATGTGATCATTATAGGCGCGGGTTCAGTGGGTGTACCCACTGCTTTCTACCTGGGACAGACAGGTCTATCCGTTCTTGTACTGGATTCTCATCCCAGTATTGGGCAGGGCTCCAACAAAGCTGCCATTGGCGGTATTCGCGCTACACACTCTGATCGATCTAAAGCATGGCTTTGTCAGCGCAGCCTGGATATCTTTTCCACCTGGGAAGAAAAGTATGGCGATGACATCGAATGGAAAAAAGGTGGATATGTATACGCAGTTTATCGTGAACAGGATGAGCGAGATCTGAAGGATATCCTTGAACTGCAGCATTCCTGGGGAATGAATATCCATTGGTTGGATCCCAAACACCTTCTTCAGGTGGTTCCAGACCTCAATCCGGTCAATCTTCGCGGCGGTACTTATTCTCCTGATGACGGGCACACATCTCCCCTCCTCTCGCTGTATGCCTTCTACAAAACGGCTCAGCGGCATCAGGTCACTTTCCATTTCAACGAACCAGTCATTGATCTCCTTCATGAAGGAAAACGTGTTATTGGTGTCAGGACAGAAAAGGACAACTACTACTCCCAATATGTGATAAACGCTGCCGGTGCGTGGGCACAATCTATTGCAGCCATGGCTAATGTTGATCTGCCTGTTGTGCCAGAATCGCATGAAGCTGCTATCACCGAACCGGTGCAGATATTCCTCGATCCACTGGTGGTGGACATTCGCCCATGGAAGGACACTTCTAATTTCTATTTCTATCAGCACTCCACCGGTCAGGTCATCTTCTGCTACTCACCCGAACCACCCATAACCGGTCTGGATACCCGGGTAACTTCATCCTTCCTACCCACCGCAGCACGTCGACTGGTGAATCTCATTCCACGCTTGAAGAATATTCGTGTTCGCCGAACCTGGCGCGGTCTTTATCCCATGACCCCGGATGGTTCACCCTTCTTGGGCTTTGTGGATGACACCCCCGGGCTTATTCTCACTGCAGGAATGTGCGGGCAGGGTTTCATGCTTGGCCCTGGTGTAGCAGAATTGATCACCGACCTGGTGACAGATAATCTGGATGATGAACGAAGTACCATTCTCCGAAATTTATCACTTTCACGTCAAATTTCTACCATTGAGATGTTAAAATAACCCAATATTCAATTCACAATAAAAGGATGCTCCATGACAGAAGATGTTCTTTATATTCCCGTTGATCGTATTCACCAATTCATGATCACTGTATTTTCCAAGACTGGTATTTCTACCCAAGATGCAAAGACCTGTGCAGATGTGCTCATCAAATCTGACCTGCGCGGTATCAAATCCCACGGTATCGGCCGCTTACGCATGTATTATGACCGCATCAAAGCTGGCTTGATCGAGACCGACTCCAAGTTAACCATCGTGCGCGAATCACCCACGACTGCTGTGATCGATGGCAATCACAGCATGGGCATGGTCATCGCCACCCAGGCTATGCAGCTAGCCATAGATAAAGCCAAGCAGTATGGTATGGGCGCAGTAGCGGTGCGCAATTCAACCCATTTCGGTATTGATGGGTATTATCCACTCATGGCTGTTGAGCAGGACATGATCGGTATGAGTTTTACCAACGCCCGTCCCTGTGTCTCCCCCACACACAGCACACAGCCCACCCTGGGCACCAACCCCATAAGTTTTGGCGCTCCTAGCGATGAGGATTGTCCGTTCTTATACGATGGCGCTACTTCCATCACCCAGCGCGGCAAGATCGAGGTGCTTTCGCGTGCAGAAGAACCAGTGCCTTCAGGCTGGGTAGTCGATAAAGACAACAATCCCATGACCAATGCGGATCACATCCTGCAGGAGATCATGAATCATGATGCTGCATTGCTGCCATTGGGTGGTGAGAGCGAGCTTCTCGGTGGGCATAAGGGATACTGCCTTTCCACCATTGTCGAGATCCTCTCCTCAGCACTCCAGAGCGGTGCTTTCCTCTTCCAATTATCCGGGCTGGATGAGAACAATCAACCCACCCGTTTCCGAGTTGGTCATTTCTTCATGGCGATGAACATCGAAAGTTTCCTGCCCATTGCCGAATTCAAGAAGAACATTGGCGATCTTCTGCGTACATTACGCTCCACTCGCAAAGCTCCTGGACAAGACCGCATCTACACCGCTGGCGAAAAGGAATTTGAGATGGAAAAGATCGTCCGGCAGAAGGGTGTGCCCGTGAATGCAAACCTGCGCAAAGATATTCAATATCTGCAAAATGAGTTGAACATCACCGATCGAATCGTTAATGAGTGAGCGCATGATCAAAGGCATAATTTTCGATTTTGACGGCACCATCCTCGACACGGAAACCCCAGAGGTTGAAACCTGGGAGAAGGTCTTCCGTCAATTTGGCTTTGAATTCCCTCTGGAACGCTATCTAGGAAGGATCGGGAATACCTCCACCAACCTATTTGTGCACGATTACCTGCGTGAATTTGGTTTGAATGAGGATGAGATCAAGCAGGCGGTAGAAGAATATCATCATCTCATTGAAACAGGCGGTTTGCTGGACTCTCCACGTGAGGGTGTACTTGCCATCCTCAACCAGGTCAAAGAAAAAGAACTGCACCTGGGGATAGCCTCCAGTTCCATTCGCGGTTGGGTTGCACCAAATCTAGCAAATTTGAACCTCACCCATCATTTCGACCCGATCTTCACTGCGGATGATGTCGCCAAGACCAAACCCGACCCTGCGCTCTATAACCTTGTCCTGAAAGCATGGGACCTCTCACCTGATGAGGCGATCGTCTTTGAAGATTCACCCAATGGGATCACCGCAGCTAAAAGTGCAGGCATCTTCTGTATCGCAGTTCCCAATCCGATCACAAAGAATATGGATATTTCGCATGCAGATATGATCTTCGATTCTTTTGTGGATGTTCCTCTACACGCAATATTAGCGGAGCTGAATGGTTCTTAACAAATTTTAATATTTGAAGGTTATACTTATCCAAAATAGGTGCATCTGTTCTATATGGATATCAACTATCTGCTTGATAAATTGCCAGATTCATATACGGTCGTTGACCGTGATCTGATCACACGCGCCTATAATTTTGCAGAAAAAACCCACGAAGGGCAAAAAAGACTATCCGGAGAGCCCTATATCACCCACTGCATCGCAGTAGCCGAGATATTGATCGATCTGAAAGTTCCCCCCGAGGTGATCGCTGCAGCCTTGCTGCACGATACTGTTGAAGACACAGACGTTACTCTAAAGGATATTAATAAGAAATTCGGTGCAGAGATCGAGAGGCTGGTAGATGGTGTCACCAAGTTGACCAATATCCCCCGCGTTTCTCGAGCTGACCAGGTCGCTATGAACAATGATGTGCAAGCATCAGATGTAGACCAGGAGGAAGCACAAACCACAGATGCACCGGTTGACCGAAGTAGACGTCATGACCTGGCTGCAGAGACACTGCGCAAGATGTTGCTCGCTATGGGGGATGATATCCGTGTTGTCGTCATTAAACTCGCGGACAGGCTCCATAATATGCGCACCCTCAGCCACATGCCCGAAAAGAAACGCTACAGGATCGCCAAAGAGACGATGGACATCTTTGCCCCTCTCGCGAACCGTCTTGGAATCTGGCAGCTGAAATGGGAGCTTGAAGATCTCTCTTTGCGTTACACAAAACCGGACGCCTATAAAGAGATCGCCCAAAAGCTATCGGATCGACGCAAGGATCGTGAAGCCGAGATCAACAAGATCATCGAAGAATTGAACGAATTGATGAAAAAGGGGAAGATCAACGCAGAGATCACCGGTCGTCCCAAGCACATCTACTCCATCTACCGCAAGATGACCTCCAAAGGACAACCTTTTGAAATGGTGCGTGACCTGCGCGGCGTGCGCCTTATCGTTCCAGATGTACCGTCATGTTATGCTGCACTGGGTCTCATCCACACCACCTGGCGCCCTATCCCCAATGAATTCGACGACTATATCGCCGCTCCCAAGGATAACTTTTACCGCTCACTGCACACCGCCATCATCCATTCTGATGGCAAACCACTTGAGGTTCAGATCCGCACACCCGAAATGAACCAGAATGCGGAGTTCGGTATTGCTGCCCACTGGATATACAAAGAAAAGAAACCCTTCACAGATTCTTTCCAGCAGCGTGTCAACTGGCTCAGAAAATTGATGGACTGGAAACAGGATGTTGACGACGCACAAGAATTCGTCGACAGTATGAAATCTGATGTTTTTGAAGACCGCGTCTACGTGTTCACACCGCGCGGAGACATCATCGACCTGCCGCGTGGTTCCACACCCATTGATTTTGCTTACCATGTGCACACTGAGATCGGCAATCGCTGCCGCGGCGCCAAGGTAAACGGCAAACTGGTTTCACTCGATTATCATCTTCAAACTGGAGACCAACTGGAGATCCTCACGTCCAAGCATGGTGGTCCTTCTCGCGATTGGTTGAACCTGAACCTGGGATTGGTGAAGACACAGCGCGCCCGCTCCAAGATCCGCCAATGGTTCAAGAAACAGGACCGGGAGCAGAACCTCAATCAGGGTCGCATCATCCTCGATAAAGAATTTCACCGTTTGGGTGTCAGCCATATCAATATTGAAGATCTCGCCCGCTCTCTGGATCTGAAGAACGAGGATGAACTCTATATCTCCATTGGATGTGGGGATATGTCCATCCGCAAGATCATCAACAAGATCAATGATGTAGAGAAAGAATCTGAAGATCCCCTCTTCCAGATCCATGCCCCCGCCATTGAACGCGAGAGCGTGGATGCTGTCAATGTGCTCGGTCTGAAAGGCATCCTGACCCATTTCGCACGCTGCTGCAATCCCGCTCCCGGGGATGCCATTACAGGTTACATCACCCGCGGCAGGGGCGTTACGATCCACCGCATGGACTGCCCGAATATCCTATCTGTAAAAGATAAGGAACGCCTCATCAAGGTCGACTGGGGCGAAGCACACCGTACTTTCCCCGTCAATGTGCAAGTGAAAGCCTACGACCGGCAGGGTCTGATGAATGATATCTCCTCTATCTTAAGCAACGAAAACATCAACATGCGTGATATTAAGATCAACTTCTCCAACAATCTGGCGACTATCACGCTTATGTTGGATATCAGGGATATCAGTCAGCTGAGCCGGGTACTCACACGCATCGAAACAACCCCCAATGTGATGGAAGCTTTCCGCTTCCGACCAGGGTAATTAAACAAACACGCGGCTGCTTTTGGCACCCGCGCGTTCGTTGTTCAGAAAGCCTTCTATATTTCTTGCTATTTATTCACCTGAATTTCAACAATTGAAAACACCCAGCGATTGGCAGGGGTGGCGGGCGTTACCAGGCGAATGGGCCCCTTATCGGGGGTCACATCCACGATCCATTCACCAGCATCCTTCAAGGCGACGATGCCATCTGCCAATTCAGCAACACCGATCTCGATGGAATAGCCATCTGCTGCGATTGCTGTAATGGACACAAAATCCTCTGCTGCTCCAGCTTCTTCGAGGAGGGCATCCAGAGAAACACCGGTCCATGAGCGGATTTCGTCCTCTCCGGTTGATTTTTCCATCAGGATCTCGCTCAGATCAGTTTGCTCTTTCTTCACCAGGTCAGCGAAGGATAATTCCAATGGGGTCGCGACATCACCACTGATGGTCAATGTCCAATCCACCTTGGGGGCTTTCGCACCGCAAGCGGACAATAATCCCATGACGACTACTAATGCAAGCAAAACAAAATTCTTTCTTTTCATTTCTCTCCTTTCACATTTGGCTTTCGAACGCTTATTTCGTATGCAAGATCATATAGATCCCCATATCCTCAAAATACAAATTTCCATGATTTCCAAGGGATACATCATCGGTGATGGGATGCATACCATGATCGGGGAAGATGATGACCAATGTTCCATCGGGCAGCAACGGGACCAGTTCGGACATGTACGTATCGACCTCTGCCACCTTTTCATACCATTCTTCGCTGTAAGGGCCGTAGGTATGCCCTACATCATCGATCCCATGGAAATGAACCATCAACGCTTCGTGAATGCCATCCGCTATAACCTCTTTGGCATTGTTGAACACTTCATCATCCGTTGCCCCATTTCCATCTCGATCCCCAGATAAAGTTATCACTGCGCCTGGATAGTTGAAGGGTGTGCTGTATCCTTCCACAACATCAAACTGCATGCCAGCATCCACTACTGCGTCAAGTATGCTGGGGATCGTCAAGCTGCGGATACCGGATCGGAACACCCCGTTCTGGCTGGAATCCACCCCAGACAGCAAGGCAGCCGTGGAAGTGGTCGTACGTGGTGGGTAGATACCATACGCCGGGTAGAGGGTTCCCGTGCTTCCCAGGTAGGGTATCAAGTCCTCTTCTTTTGCTACTTGGAATTGCTCATATCCGAATCCGTCCAGAAAGAACCAGGCTACATGCGAGAAATCTCCATCCGGTAAAGACAGCCTTGAATCCTCAAGAAAATCCAACCCAAGCGCCTCTGCCGTGATCCTGGAGATATCAGTGATCGAATATACCATTTCAGCTTCAAAACCGCCTGTGGTGACCTCTAAACGCTCTGGGAGGTATTCCACACCCTCGATGACGACACAGCTCACGTCACACCACAAGGTATCTTCGGCGATATCCTGCCAATCATAGGTGGCACTGTCGTCTTCCGTGACCATAGTTATTGATTCCACCACGTGTGCTCCCTGCCAGTAGAATAGGTATTCCAGCAGTTGGGTTTCCTTGTCATCGCTGTTCGCGTTGATCTCTTTCTGGATCATGTTGAACATTTCGCGATCCACGATAATCTCTACACCATCTATAGAAAGCTGTAGTGGAGCTTTTTGTGGCGAACAGGCGGTCAGAGTCAGCAAAAGTGCGAATAAACCTACCTGCCAATAACGTTTTTGCGTATGTTTCATAATGTGATTTCCTCGATGCTTATGATGTTATAGATCCACTCTTTACGGCTTTTCTGCGGCAAAACCAGTACGACCGCATCTCGCTGTTTTGTCAAGATAGATCCCTCAAGTTCTTCGATCGTGACTTCCAGGCTGCTGTCATCTTCCAGGGTGAAGCGAACCCCTTCACCTTCTTTTAGATCCACCAAATCACTTAATGCTGCCCCTTCAATGCGGGTAGAAGTGATCGCCTCGCGGGTAAGCCCATCGTTCTCACTGATGAACATGACCTTAGCTTCTTCGATAGAGATAGAGGTAGTCTTTCCCAGCAATAAGCGTCCAATGGAAGTTGCCTGTCCGTTGATGCGCAGCGGCTTCTCTTCGCTGATTATGATCAATTTAGCGATGCCCTTTGCCCATGTGGAAATATGCAGATCTTCAGATGCAAAACGGATACCGTCCTCATAAGGCAGGAACATGGCTTGATCGGTGATGTCTTCTTTTTTAATACGCACAAACTCACCATCGCGTGTGTAAATGGTAAGGCTCTCGTAATCGGGGATCTCCCACTTTTCCATAAATTTATCAATGGTGATAAAGGTATTGGGGAGTTCGTAGTAAGTGAAGAAATGATTTGCCGGGATGAACTTCACTTCGGGAATATCCCCGGTCAACTCGATCATGTTGTAGAAATTCAAACCCGCCAATTCCACCGAACCATGTTCATCGTGACAGGTGCTGCAGGTGTGGAATTCCTCAGTCTCATGGCATTCCGCACATTCATGCATGGTTGTGCCTTCTTCCCAAAGAGTGGAAAATGCATAATCTGTGACTACACGCACCGGTAATGTTTTAATTGACAATACGTATACCAGCCCCACCAGTATGACAATCACACCCAGAATTATGACAGTTTTTATTATCTTTTTCTTGTTTTGTGGCTTCATAGGGTTCCTTTCGTGGTGTAAATGATGAAAAATGAACACATCAGTGCGAATAAGACCAAGATCATTCCATCTCTATACCTGAATTGGACCCGCCGCTGATAGGTGCGTTGAGCATATCTGCCAAAACTACGCGTCTCCATGGAGATCGCCAGTTTGTTGACATGACTCACTAGCGCATACAATACCGCCCCGATATAGGTAGTGATGTTTTGTAGTGTTCCCCTCAGGTCTTTCAGGCTGTAGCGCGCGCCTCGCAGGCGCTGCGCATGGTAAATGCGCTCCCCTTCAACCGATAAAATCGGCACAAAGCGCATGGCTGTAACGATCATGAATGCATAACGATAAGGAATACCGATCTGCATAAATCCGTAGGCGAGATCGGATGGCGCAGTGGTCAATATGAAAAGATAACTGTTGAAAATGATGATCATGAAGCGCAATCCGACCACCAGTGCTCGCTGCACCCCCTGATCGGTCACCACCAGTTGTCCTATTCGCAGCAGTACTTCGCCGTGGTTGTAGAAGATGCATTGGATCAGCCCGATCATGATCGCTGTGATCAATGTGGCGCGCATGCCGAAGTATCGCAGCGGATTTTGGTGAAGTACAACGAACAAAGCTATGGTCAATACCCAAAAGATCGCCATGAGCAGCGCTGATTCCACAAAGAAGATCAATATTGTGCTCATGATCAAGATGAAGAATTTCGTGAATGGGTGCAGGTTGTGCAGCGTTGTTTGTGCCGGATAGTAGGCGATCTTCTTCATGACCAACCTACCTCTTCCGGGTCGTAGTGCCTACACCCATGTTCACGCCACCAATCGATCGCAGCTTCTGTCGGCAGGCAGAAGCGCATGCGACCATCTTCGATATACAACACCCTGTCAGCCATGATCTGCATCAAATTCAGGTCGTGAATGGCAGCCAGGATCAAATAGCCTTTCTCACGCAGTGCGAACAGTTTGTTCAAGATATATTCAGTCTGGTATGCATCCTGCCCGATGAAGATCTCATCCAGCAGTAATATACGCGGCTCATAGACGATGACCGAAGCAAGGTTCAAACGCTTCTTTTCCCCATAGCTGATGTGATGCGGATGGTTCTCTTTTTTCTCCCCCAATCCAAAATATGCCAGCATCTGCTCGCTCAGCGCTGCTCTTCGTTCTTTCTCATACCCGAAAGCTCCCAGGCTAAAAGCAACCTCCTCTGCCACCGTCTGCATGAAGATCTGGTCATCCGCATTTTGGAATACCAATCCAACTTGCGGTGACGACAGTGCAGATAATTGCTCCTGTTCCCAGGTCAGGCTGCCTTCCGTCTTTCCATTCATCCCCACCAGTGTCTTGAGCAGGGTCGTCTTGCCGCTGCCGTTGGCTCCCATCAGGGCAACGATCTCCCCTGGAAACAGCTTCAACTTGGGAATATCCAAACAGAACCCATTCCCATTTGGATGTCGCCATCCCTGCAATTGCAGCCGCGCTGTGTGTTGTTTCTCCTTATGATCTTGATTTCCAAGGGAAACCTGCAATTCTTTGTTGTATAAGGGTGATTCCTGTGTTGGGCCATCGTAAGTAATGCACCCATCTTCCATATAAATACAGCGTTCAAACAGATCGCCAAACATACGCACCTTGTGCTCGATAACGATCACTGTCAGGTTTGTTCTACGGCGCAGTTCTTTCAATACATCAAAGATGGCACGCGTAGATTCCAGATCCAGGTTTGACGTGGGTTCATCCAGTATCAAAATAGCCGGATCAAGCGCCAGGATGGACGCGATGGCAACCTTCTGTTTTTCTCCACCAGAAAGCTCAAAGAGGGAACGTTCCCGTAGATGTGCGATGCCCGTACTGACGAGTGCTTTCTGGATACGCACCTGCATTTGTTCATGAGAGATACATTTGTTCTCCAGCCCAAAGGCGATCTCGTCCTCCACGCTTAACGTGCAGAATTGATCGTCTGCATTCTGCTGCACAAACCCTACCACGTCGGCGATCTCGTATAGCGCGGTCTGCTCGTGATAACGCTCCCCCACTCGCACGCTGCCCTCATATGCTCCCATGTCCTGGTGATAAAGGATACCCGCCAGGGCATACGCCAGCGTGGTCTTCCCGCTTCCCGATCGTCCGCTCACCAGCACCCATTCCCCGCTGTCTATGCGCAAATCGACATCCTGCAGCGTCTTCTGCTGGCTGTGTGCATAGCTGTAAGAGAGATGGGAAACGTTGATATCCATTGCGGTTTACTCTACGCTCATCTCCGTGATATTTTCGATATAAACCTCGCCCTGCAGCGTGCCTAACAGATAGGACATCTGGTAGCCTTCGATGTTGACGAAGATGCGGATATTCTCATCCTGCTCAAGCAGTGGGCGTTCAATAGTGTAGGTCTCGTTTGTGCTGAAAAAACTCACCAGGGCATAATCCTTGGTGTTCTCATTGGCACTCAGCACCTTATGCACTGCCACGCCCTGTAGTTTCTTGCTGCCTGCTTCCAGTTCAAAACGGACGCTGTCCATATCGAACTGCCATTCCTGCGGTCGGAAAAGTGCAACCTGCTCTCCATCCTTCAGAATCGGGACAGGAGTGCTCTGGAAGACGATCATCTCACGCAAACCGCGCACCCAGGCTTTGCTGTTCTCGGCGCCCACCACGTTGTACTTGGTGTCCTCCCCTTCTCCCTGCACCACGATGATCAGGTTAGGATTGCTTTTGATCTCCTCGCTGGGGATGAAGTAGCTGTACCCATCCGAAGCCACTACCAGCACCATATCTGAGTCTTGCCCGGCACCCACTTCCTCCAGTACATCGCGCAATAGATAACCAGTATATGTCCCGCTCTGCCCCTGCATGCCGGTCTCAACACTGATGGTCTCCACTAGCGTGTCCTGCATATTGAAAACTGCTCCTTCAGGAACATTGCCGGAAAAGATCACCTCTCCCACACCCTTGTTCTTCTGTACGTAGACGAACGACAGCACCACACACAGCAGGATGCCAACGCCCAGAAAGATCCATCTGCCCAGTTTGCCTTTCTCCGGCTGTTCTTGTTCGTTGATGATGCCGGTCTTCGCCAGGTTCTTCAATACCCCCTGGCTCAGCACACCGCCGAAGACAACTCCAGAAAGGAACGCCATCCCCGCCACAGCTAACATACTCCAGAATGCCAGCGAATCAGCCGGCACAGAAGCAAAAAGTTGGAACACGAACACGTTTGACATGGCTGCCAGTCCCCCTGCCAACGCACTCTTGAGAAATCCCTTCATAATAGGCAGCAAAAAGACCAATTCGATCACCAACCCGGCTGCAACATCCACGATCAACACCAGTATGCCGTGTGTGTTGCCGCTTAGCAGTTCAACCACGCCCTTCAAAATGCCGGTCAGGACAGCTGTTCCGGGTTTGCGCACGATGCCTACCGCCAGTAAGATCCACAACACATGCAGTCCCGCTGCCCACTGCGTGGTCCCTGCAAAGCCCAATGCCGATTGGAAGAAATCCCCGATCATGTTGATGTAGGTGCCTGCCAGACCCCCTATTGCCGAGAAACCCGCCATGAAAAGCAGATCACGTGTCGTGAAGTAATATCCCTTTTTCATCCTATCCTCTCCCGAAAAATAAAAATGCGCCCTCGGAAAGGCACATATAAACACGGATGAACCTGCGGATATCCTTATTTACATCTCCTTTCCATGCTGGGAGGCGTAAACGTTTCCATTTACACCCTATCGGTCCCAAAACCATAACATTCATCGTCGTAGATTAAGAGACTCGAAGATGCACTCTTTTGCGATTGTATCATAGAATTCGGGTACAACAATACATTTCCTGCTTCATAGGATATGGAGTATATGAAAACACAAATTAAAGAAGACACTATGCACAACAATCCGACCCAAAAGCAGTTCCGCACACTGGTAGCGCAAGATGAACGCGCAATTCTCACCAAGAATGGTAATTATTCCGTACATACGAGCGTGACCGCCCGTTCCAACGAATCCACCTTCTTCGTAAGCGACACCCCCATCGGCAAACCCACCATTTCTCGCGCAAAATACGACACCGCAGCAGCCATCCAGGATGAATACCTGCAGCAAACTGCTATGGTATGCGTGGATGGCTACATCGGCACTGATCCAGCCATGCGCGTGCCCTGCCGTCTGCTGATTGAAGAAACCTGCGCCAATGTGGGTGCCATGCAGCAGCAGTTATACTTCCCACCTGACGAGAATTTTGAGCCACTCTTTACCATCATCATGACCCCCAACCTGCCCGCTGATGGCTATCCCAACCAGCGCCTGATCACGGTTGATCTCGACAATTGGACCACGCGCGTCTTCGGTTCTGACTACTTCGGCGAATCGAAAAAGGGCGGGCTGCGCATGTGGAACGAGTGGATCTACCGCGAGGGTGGTTTGGCGGTGCACGCCGGCTGCAAGGTCTTCCCAGACATCGTCAACCACGAGGAACTGGCGCTCATCATTGGGCTCTCGGGCACTGGCAAGACTACCACCACCTTCCGCCAGCAGCGCGCCAGCCTGCCCGTGCAGGACGATTTCTGCGCGCTCTTCCCCGGCGGTAAGGTATACGCCTCCGAGAATGGCTGTTTTGCCAAGACCATCGGGCTCGACCCGCAGGACGAACCCACCATCTACAACGCGCTCACTCAATCCAAGAGCTGGCTGGAAAACGTTACCGTGCGCAAGGACGGCAGCATTGATTTCATGGACGGCAGCTACACCACCAACGGGCGCGGTACCTTTGAATTGAGCGCCATCGCCCATCGCGATCCCTCAGACCTTCCGCCAGTAAAGTACATCTTCCTGCTCAATCGCAATTTCAGCATCATCCCGGCGGTGGCGCGCCTTGATGCAGACCAGGCAGCGCGCTACTTCATGCTGGGCGAGACCACCGGCACCTCCGCCGGCGGCGC